>ENA-UPTA01000150-UPTA01000150.1-activated-sludge-metagenome-genome-assembly--contig:-NODE-150-length-75150-cov-11.826233_pt1 | contig 75150 bp, 53 predicted proteins | sample MGYA00238184_ERZ773361 | MGnify/ENA primary metagenome ERZ773361 (study PRJEB29100, sample SAMN05720205) | activated sludge metagenome | isolation source: anaerobic digester from wastewater...
ATTCCGATTTTTTTTCCTGTGCCTTTCATAAGTTTTTTGATTTTAAATCCTTTATACAATTTACAGATATCAGTATGATTAGAATTTGTCATGACCCATCTGATTTTATGTAATTTACTGATCTGTTTAATTCTTTTAGAAAGCCTAACCTGATCATCGTAAGTAAACCTGCTATATGCATAGTGAGATTCAATTAACTCTTTCTCGCCAGGCTTATATGGCGGATCAAAAAATATAAAATCCCCATCTTTTACATTGTCTAGAATTTTATTAAAATCAGCTACATGGAATTTTGCGTTCTTTAGTATTCTTGACAATTCAACTAAATCACTATGAGTTACTACCCATCTTCTTTCTTCACCACCATAGCCTACACTAAAATTGCCGTTTGGACTGTGTCTCCACATTCCTTTAAAACAAGTTCTATTAAGATATAATGTGCGCGCGGCTCTATAGGTAATTGGCTTATTTAAGTATTCTGAATCTCTAATTAAATAATAAGCTTCTTTACCTTCAGGAAAGGAAGAAAATATTTCCCAAACTTTATGAGGACAATTTCGTATTCCTTTATATAAGTCAATTAATTCTTTATTCATATCTGATAGAATTGATTTTGATGGCTGTATATATAAAAAAACTGATCCACCTCCTAAAAAAGGTTCAATATAATTGCCTTTAATGTATTTACTGTTTGGCAAATAATCGTCTAAGTAATCAATAAGTTTTGATTTACCACCAGGATATCTTAAAAAACGCATTAAATCCTCCCAACTATTTCTATATCCTCGTCTGTCAGCTCGTAAAGCTGATAGACGAGTTTATCAACTTCTACTTCGGATTCTGATACATCAATATAAGCATCAGTGTTTCTTTTTTCAAGAATCTCTCTGACTAATTTAGCTATTTCGTGTTTTTCTTTTTCTTTACCCTTAACAACAGGAATCTGCTCTAAATACTGCCTGATAAAGCGCAAATAACCGCCTCTTATCGAAGGTGTAATGCTTTTATAAAAAAAGTGTATGAGCTTTGAGTTTAATAATCCGAGTAAATACATATCATCTGTAGGTATGATATAAGCTGTATTTGCGCATACAGCTCCGCAGCTATCATACATACATTCAGCTTTGAGTGCAATATCAGGTAGCATTATCTTTTCTTTATAAAATTGTTCATAATAGTCACAGGCTCTAAGCTCCCACCAATATTCCCCTTTGTCATATCTCGCTTTAGCCTTGTCTTTGAACTGTTCCAGATGATCCATGATTTGAGGAAATTCATTTCTCATTTTTTTGATAGCTGTTTCTTCATCTATCGTGCCAAATCGGTTACTTGTAAATCCGTTCCTGAATAGAATCAGATAATTTGTCAAAGAAGGTTTCGAATATCTTTTTATATCTCTACCTGATAAAAACGGTTTTAATATTTCTTTATATTTAGGCTGTTTTTCGATCATACTCATAGCAAATTCTTTAGGAATAATAAAAGCTTCGTTAAGTCCGGTTTTTATCCCGTAATATATACCTTTTTTAACAGTGGTCCCAAGAGGAATACTTATCTTGTTTAATTTATTGATGATTCTCTGCGTATCAATATCAGCAAAGTTCCACCCATTCTCATTTAGAGTTGATTTTGTTATTACAATTGAATTCTCTTTCTCATACTCTTCAATTCCGTTAGGAAAATCAAGCGAGTCGAATGTAGTAGCAAGGAAATCTTTTAATGAGTATTCTTTTTGTATTTGCAGTATGCTCGGATATGTTGTAGCCTCTTCAAAAACCGGTAAATCGCCAAAATCAAGAAATCTGATTATTTTATGCTTCTTTACAAATTCCCTGATATTCTTTCCATAAGTTGCTTTCAGCCACTTATTAGGCATAATAAATATAAATATTCCGTTATCTTTAAGTATTGTAAAACCACGCTCGATAAAATACACATATATATCTGCGGTACTTTTAAATGTTGTGTATCGTGAGGCTAAATAATCTTTGATCGGTTTTAATTCTTCCTGCCTGATATACGGCGGATTGCCGATGACTACATCGAAGCCGGTGTAGTTGCCTTTTTCGTCCAAAACTTCGGGGAATTCGAACCTCCATTCGAATGCGTTGCGGTAGATGGCGCTTTCCTTTATTTCTTTGATCTCTGCGCTGAGCCTGTTTATTTGTTCTTCAAGGTTTTTTCTTTCTTTCTGCTCTTTTGCTTTTTCTTTTTCGCTTAATTCGATGTCTAAAAGCTTTCCTGTTGAGTATTTTTCATAGAGTTCGTTTTCGAGGCTGTCGAGCCTTTTTTGTTTGGGGTCGTTTACGCTTATTTCTGATCTGAAGTTGTTCTTGATTTCATTTATGAGTTTTTCGAGCTGTCTTTTTTCATCCTTGGTCTTTGCGTTCTGATACGACTGTACCGCGAGCCTGTAGGATGTGATTGTCCATTTGCTTTTTCTGAGGGCTGAGGAGAGGTCTGCGTCGAGGCTGAATCTGCTTACGAGGGAGTTCCCGCATTTGATGTTTATGTCTATGTTGGGCAGGGTTTCGAGCTGTTTGTAGTCCGATCCTTTTGTGTAGTATGCGTTCTTTAAGAGTTCGATCCAGAGCCTGAGCCTGCATATTTTTACGGAATTGTGGTTGATGTCCACGCCGAACAGGCAGTTCTCGATTATGGTCTGCTTTTCATGGAAGAGTAATTCCTGTACTTTCTGGCTTTCCCTGCTGCCGGGTATGTATTCGAAAGGGTCTTCTGCCGCTTTGTTGTAGAGCATGAGTTCGTCGTTCTCAACAAATGCCGAATATCCGCTGAGGATGTTGCCTTCCGCGTCCGAGAGTATTCCGAGCTCTGATTTTACTGCAATGATCTCGTTTAAGGCCGATACGAGAAAGTGGCCCGAGCCTACGGCGGGATCGCATATTTTAAGCGAGTTTATGACCGAATTGTACTCTTTTACTTCCTCTTTTTTATAAGGCGAACCGATGAAGTTCTTTAATTCGCCTATGTCTTTTATGTCTTTTTTATATCTGTCGTTGAACTTCTGAATGACCGCTCTTCTGACCGTTTCCCTGCACATGTACATCGTGATAAATCCGGGCGTGAAGAAGGAGCCGTCTTTGTAGCCGTTGATCTTCTCGAATATCAGCCCGAGCACCGATGCGTTTATGAGCGTTTTTCTCTCTTCCTGGATCTCCTCCGAGCCTTCCGAGCTGAAGTCGTAAGCGTCGAGAAATCCGAAAAGGTATTCTATTGTGTTCATCGCGCCGGCCGTTTTCCTGCCGTCCTTATCCCTGAGCACCGTTTTTGAATATGTGGGAAGTTCGATCCCGTTGTCGAGGTTGGATATTACAATAAGGTCGTCTTCGAGCCCGGATCTTTCGAAAAGCGAGCTGTTCAGGTAGGGGACTTTTGAGAACTTTTTCCTTACGGATTCCGCGCGGTCTTCATGCCTGATGGCAAGCACCTGAAAGAACAGCTTGTTCAGTTCGTCGAAATTACTGATGTTCTCGTATGTCAGGAATTTGTAATCCCTGTCGCCTTTAAAGTATTTTAACAGCTGAGCCTCGAGAAGCTTGAGGAAAAGTATCCTGTTTATCCAGGTTATGCATAATTCAAGAGCCACGCCGAAATACTGTTCGTCCTTACTGCTTCCGAACGATTCGGGGTTGGTGACCTTGTACAGCCTGTCTTCGGACCTTAGAATGTTTATTGCGTTCTCGAGCAGAGAGCCCGCATCGGGTTTTTCTTTCCTCCGGATGATCTTTTTTCCGCCGTCTTTGACCTCCTCAAGCCCGATAATGTGCAGAAGCTCAAAGTAAAAATTCTTGTCGAGGCTGTTGCTGTCGTTGGGGAATCCGAGATTTAAAAGATGCGCCGGCGAAAGAACTTTGTACAGCAGGATAAGATTTTTGTCGTCCGTTCTGTCTGAATTACGCAGGAACTTTTCATAGTCTTTGATATTGAAATAAGTATATGCGAGATCGCTTTTAGCTTCATCGATGTACTTTGCCGCGATGTCCTTATAGAACATATCGGTGGAAGAGCTGTCCTTTCTGCCCGAATTCCACAGTCCGTATTCTTTCACAAGAGCTTTATTATCGTAAAAACTCTTATAAAAACCCGCGCTGTCGAAAATGAACCATTCGTATCCGTTCGTAGCAATAAGGCTCTTTATGTCCGCATTCGAATTATCGATCCTCTCCCTCAGATAATAAAGCACAAGCTCTCGGACAGCTTTTACATTCAGATTGTCATGCTTCGGAAAATCGTATTTCTCCGATGGCCTTTTCGCCTCGATAATCACGCACACCGGGGATGTCGAGGTCTTATCGGAATGGATGACCAGATCGTTCCTGTTCTTAACGTTGATCTCGTATAGACCCTTATAATAAGTTTCACGTAGAAAGTCGCGCACAAGGTTCTTCGCGTGCTCTTCACCTTCCTTTTCGTCAATATCTGAAAGAAGAGCGATCAGATTAGATTTGAACCTTTCGATCTCGTCCCTGGTCGGTTTAAGCTTTCTGTATGCCTGTTTTAATGCCTGCTTCGGGGTTTTATACTGAACTGACACTTTCGCCTCTGTTATATGTTGTGTAAAATATATTCCATTAAGGCTTTTAAATCAATTGAATTGTTTATAGACGTACGGGTTTGTACCCGTGTGCTTTCTGAACCATACGGCGAAATAGGATTCGCACCTGAATCCGAGATCGTAAACCACTTCCTGACATTTTTTCTTTCTGAGCATTGCTTTTGCATTCTCGACGATCACCCTGTCGTGCGCGGCGAAAATCGTTTCTCTCGCACAGCGCATATACCTTTTGCAGATCAGCGAAAAGCTTCTTTTAAACTTGTATTCCAGCGCTTTCTTAATGTCGGCGTGCTTGATACCGTGCCTGGAAAGCACCTTCATTACGATCTCAAGAAATTCGTCGTCGGTTATTGAAGTGAACATTTTACCTCACCTTCTCGAATATGATTTCATAGTGCTATTTCTGATTCCTCTTTCTTTGTTTAAAAACAATTTATGAATTTTCTCTGTATTAAAACAGGTGGACATTACAGTAATTATTGATAATAAAATTTTAACACTTCTTAGCTATTTATCCTTCTTTTTAAAAGTATACTGCATAAAATTGACCATATGATCAGATGATTTATCAAAAAACTGAGAACGCAAAGATCCGAAAATTATTCCTGAATACGTATATGTAAACTGCAGGCTTGTTCTGCCGTCGTCATTCGAGTTAAACAAATTCTCATATCCTAGAGTGACTTGTAATTTATCTGTAATAAAATATGATGATAACCCGACATTGTAGGAACTGTCATCAAATTCAAAATCATTAAAGTTTAATGCTGAAATTATGAAAATATTTTTTGAAACAAGCGGTTTATAAGAAAATCCTGTATCTAAACAGATCGGTTCTGAATTATTATTCAAACTATGGCTGAAATTTGAACTTATAGTCAGTTTAGTATTTGGCTTATAAGTAAGTGAAAATTGCTCTTTTAAAATATTATTTTCATTGTACCATCTATTTGAATACCCTATAAAGAAATTATTATACAATTCATAACCATACGATGCAGAAAAAATGTTCAGCGTATCAAAATCCGTATGATAGAAGAATCCAAAATTATAAATTGTGAAGAATACCCCTCCTTCCCGTATTTTTTCTTCTGATGAATTTTCCTTTGTAAAAATGTAAGGCATTATTGAAATTGACGGCTGATAATCTAAAAGTGAAGGATTTATTATTGTCTTGTAGGCTAAACTATCGCATGTAACCGAAGATTTATAGTCGAATACATCTTGCGGGAAACTACTTATGACAAATAAAAAAAATGCTATCAGAAAAAAAATAGATTTTGAATTCATTTCACCCTCCTGTTTAATCAGAAGATGATGCGTTACTTGTACGCATCATCTTTCTTTTGAGTTCGTTATCTGCTATTTACGCTATCTTTTTTATCGATGTATGTTAAAGCTGAAGCAGCAAGAGCAGCACCGCCTATCGCATATGGATCAGTATTTCCTGATACTAAAACAGATAAACCACCTATTAAATCACCCAAAAATATATCTCCCCAAAATGAAAAGCATAGTGATTGGTCATCGATCTCAACATTAAAAAGAATATTCCAGTTTTCTAGATTATCTTTCCAGTATTTTGCTGAAGATAAACCTACATCAATTATATTCATAAAAGTAATAAGTTCTTCACCTGTAAGTTCTTTTCTTGCCTTATTTCTTATATCCATTAGAGAAGAAACCACTGTACCATAATTCTTTTTATCAATATTAATAATTTCCATTGAGTATTGTTTGACAGCTGGATTCAAACCTGAACTATTAATAGCTTCTGTTAAATCTTGAACAGAAATGTTTAAAGATGATTGCCCTGCCTCAAACATACTTTGTATCTCGCCGGAGTTAATTTGCCCGTTAGTCTCATCTATGAAGTAGTTTGTCAAAAGAATCTTGGATTGCTCTTCTAATTCTTCGTTTGTACCCCACCAGTTGTTTTTTGTTAGTTTTGTGCCGTTGTAACTGTTTTTCAGGTCTTCTAGACCTCCATAGAGATATTTCAGCCCATTGTTATGAAATTCACCCGAAAAAGATTCTTCAGAGCCAACCGATTTTGCTCCAGAATAGATGCTTTTTTGCTGAGCGTCATTGTTACTGACACTCGTATCTGCAGATGCTAAAGTGTTTGTTCTTTCGCATCCAACGAATAGAATTACAGCCAATACTGTTGTAACCAGAATGTACCCGACTTTCTTCATTTTGTTTCCTCACTTTTTTGTTTTTGTTTTGACTGACTTGTTTAAAATTACTTTTTTACAGGTGGAATTGGTTGTGGATCATTTGGGTCTCCATCAATGCATACCCATCCTGTCCCAATCCAAACCCATCCGGGATAATCAGGATCCTCTGCTTTCATTTCTTGAGAAAGAAGCAATGTCAACACTGTGATTGAAATTAGCAGCCATCTTTTCATAGAACTCTCCATGTTATTTGGCTGTTAATTTTAATCAATTATTTAAAAAAGAAAACGTGCCGCGTTATTTTAACACTTATTTTATGGTAATATTTTACTTGTTAGCTTTATTTACACATTTCTGTGATGCATAGTTTGTTTCGTACAAAATCAACATCTTCCGATATATCTGTTTTATTCGTTAATGAAAATTCAGTAAAATATTTTAAAGCTTTCTTATAATATTTATTTGCTATTCTAATCTTGGATCTGTTTTCATAAACAATTCCGAGAGCTTTACAAATATATCCTGCTATGTGGAATTGTTTAAGCCTAAGCGCTTTTCTAAATATAATTTTTGATACTGGCATTATTTTTTTTAAGTTAGATTTTTCTACATATATTTTAAGAATACTATAGTTCGCTAGTAGCGTGTACAGACTATTATTTGACTTTATAGATTCGAGTAAAAGGATTTTCATTGTTTTAACTGCTTTGTCAAAATCACGATTCTCGAAATATGCTCTTCCTAAATAGAATAAATTCGAGATATAAAGTAGTTTATGCGAAAAAATTTTGTTTCCTTTTGCAGAGAAGTTAAGCAGTTTTGCAGCTAATGCATATTTATTTTTCTTATAATAAAAAATACCCATTCGATATTCCGCATCAAATTGCATATGCTTTAACCCTGCTTTCTCAGAATATATTTTTAATTTTGCAAGATACTCATCGATTTCGTTATCGTTAACTGCTACACCCATTGTAAAAGTTGAAATAATACCTAATAAATTATCGCATACATCAAATATATTTTTGTTCGCGATATTATAATCTATAGATGTTTTATAGTATGTTAACGATTTTTTATAATTACCTTCAGCATAGAAAATTAATCCTCTTTGCGTTAAACTATTCCCGATTAGCTCGGTTAATCCACAATTTTGTGCATATTTTATGTAATTTTTTGATGCTAATCGTGCTTTATTAAACATTTTCGTTATAAGATACAGTTTTGTGTATGATCTGTATAACAGGCACTTCTCTAACATTCCGTTCTCATTACTTAAATATTTAATAGAGCGTTTAAAATATTTAACAGCTCCTTTTCGGTTATTATAGATGTTATATATCATACCTAGATTATAGTAAACTGCTCCTAAACCCTTACTACTTTCTATTTTTTTGTATAATTCGGCACAATCTTTTAGAAGCATTAATGAGGATTGATACTCTTCCTCATTATATAACAGTTCAGCTCTTCGTAACAGCAGCTCGGCTTGTAAATTATTTTCTTTTATGCCTGAATATATAAGAGCTGAATATGCATTATTGTATTCAGTTTCAGCTTTTTGAAAATTGTAATCCATACAAGAGCTGTCACCGTCTCGTTTGATTTCATCGAGAACTTTCTTCAGCGTTAACTGGGTAGATGATGGAAAAATATGCGTATCAGCTTCATTTGCGGTTGTACAATCGTATTTATCAATGTTTACTAATGGAACAATCAAAGCATTTTTATAATCTGAGTTTAGATTTTTATTAAGTATTATTTCCTTGTACTTATAATATATAACTTTTTCAGTTAGATCGGATTTTTTCAGACCGATATCTGTAAATGTGTCTTTAGGTTTCTTAATCTGACCTTTTATTAATGTGATGTTTTTATATTTATTCTGTACAATCACCTTAAATTCCGAAGGATTGATGTAAGATATCTTTGTTAATATTTTTATTGTTTTATCGTTTATCTTTTGAGATTTTAAAGCTAAGAGAATAAAAAGACACAAATTTCTTGAGTTTCTGGTTTGCGTAAAACCGCAAAATATGATCTTACCCTTAGAATTATGCATTGAAATCTGATATAAAGATTTTATTTCATCTCTAAATTTAGTATGATACACTGTTCGTAGAGTTAGTAAGTAGGTGTTTTTATCAATATCGTGATTATTTAATCCATTACCTTTTTGTTTTAAGTGCCTCCATATTAAAGTAAGGCTGCAATCAAGAGTGAAATTTGCTTTAATATCTGAAAGAGTTGCATCAGGATTAGCATTTTTGTATTCCAGTATTTTTTTTAGAAGGTTTCTATCTATCTTTTTCTTTTGTGAATCTTTTCTTTTTGTTATTAGTCCTTCCTTTCCGTCTATCTTGAATTTCTTATACCACCTGCCGACAGTTGCTTCATTCAAACCGTAGATTATCGCAGCGCTCCTGATATTTTCTTTTCCGGCTATTTCGCACACTTCAGCCTTGAACTCGGGTGGATATTTCAGCTGTTTGACTGCCAATTTTTTATCTGTTTATCTTGAAATTAGCCCAGTAGTACGGGTGGGTATTGAAATAGTTTCTGATGTCGCGTTTGGCTTTGGAAAGAGCACTTATCTTGTCATCTCCCGCAGCGGAATATCTGAAATATCTTTTCATAAGAACTGAAGCTGCAAGATCGTCCGTTCTCCATTTGCTGGAGATCACCGTGCCTGCGCCTGAAAGTCTGAACGCACTTGAGAGATCGAAATTCTCAAAATATGCGCTTCCTGTTCTTCCGCCTGTGTCGCATCCCGAAAGGATTATTTCTTTGTTCTTTACATCAAGGCCGATAATCTCGCCCCATTCGAGTTTTCCGTCATTGGATTCGTCTGCTGACAGCTGGATATAGCTCGATCTGCCGGATGTTCTTACGGAATCTTTATTTAGTATGAAGCTGTGGACGGGAAGGTGTAGCATCCCATACTGTTTTGCGCCTTCGTTCTTTAAAAGCGTTTCGGTGGCTTTCTGGCCGCTGGTGACGGTCGAGTTCTTATTGCTTCGCGACAGAGCTGAATATTCCCTTTCCGCATAAACAAGTTCGCTTTCGGCAGTGAAGGGATTAACGAATGACAGGCTTTTGCTTACTGCTGCTCCGTTTACTTTAGGATCGATGACCGGGAGTTCTGCAGCTTCCGAGATGTTGAATTTGTCGATAAGATAATTCTGACCGTCTGACAGCACTTCGAACGGATAGTTCTTCATATCACCGTCAGAGTAGATGATAAGATCATTTATGCCTTCAAGATATGCCGCAGCATCTTTTGTAAATACTGTCTGATACGATTTTACCGCATCGGAAATGAAATCACCTTTTGATTCTATCTTTTCCGGCAGGCCTTTCAGCTCTTTAGTTACCGGGAATGAAAATAATTTATGATCATCGGCTTTAACGGCAATTAGATATGAATTCTGACCGTTGGGTAAAAATATAAGCATTGCATTATTTGCGGCGAGTTTCTTCTTTATGCTCTCAAGTGTACCTGTTGCAGGCTTATCGGACGTCTGACTTCTTATGCCGAAATACTTGAGATCGTTCCGTGCGAAAAGGTAATCGCGTTCCCTGACAATATCCAGCGCGTCATCTGTCCTTGAGCTTTTCAAAAGAAGGTCGATACGTCTTGAATATGCGGGCCGGATGATGTTCTCCTGCTCCTCTGAGAACTGATTTTCATTCTCTGCAGATAATTTTTCGGCTTTTACGCACAACTGCTCTAGAATTTCAATAGCTTTGGCAGACTGATCCTTTTCGTAAAGTCCCGACAGCAGATAGGACGATTCGAGATATATGTCGGAAAAACCGTAAAGCTCTGCGTTCTCGGTGCTTTTTTTCAGATAATACCCGCAGCTGTCGGGATTATTCAGTCCGAGAAAAGCGCTTCCCGTTCCCAGAAGTGCCTTCGACCGGAAGAATTCATCGCCGGATGATACTGCGAGGCCGAGGCTGTTTTTGTAATGGAAAAGAGCGCTGTCCGGTTTTTTCAGATTTTTTAAGTATAATTCACCTTTATAGAACTCTGCTGAGATCATGGCTTTAACGTTCTTTGTTTCCAGGGCGAGCAGCATGCTTAATTCAAGATTTTTTTCAGCTCCTGCAATGTCGTCCGAGAGGATGAGTATTTTCGCAAGGTTCACTCTTGCCGTGCTTTCTTCGGACCTGTCGTTCAGCCCTATCGTTTTTTCGAGGGTCTTGTATGAATATGTCCTTGCCGCTCCAAGATCGTCCATCTTTACTTCGACAAGGCTGCGCGTGTTGTAGATCCTCATCAGTTCGGCATCGGATACTGCCTCTTTTTCTGCCATGCCCAGATATTTAAGCGCTAATGAAAGTTTGTCGGTATAATAATACAGATCGCTCAGATTGATATAAACCGAAACTCTTTCCGGCCCTTCCTTAAAATACTCGAGAGCTTCTATGTAAAGCTCTTCGGCTTTGGAATACAGCGATTTTTTAAAATAGCAAAGCCCGGCAGATTCTGTAAGTTCACCGAAAGAAGCTCCGTCAACATCCTCGAACTCATCGAGATTTTTAATGATAGTGTCATACACGAACAGAGCTGAATCGGTCTCGCCGTTCTTATAATAACTGACCATAATGTTCCTGAGCGAATTGAACAGGATCTCCGTCGAGCTTTCGTTAAGCCCGGTTTTGATCGATGTTATTTCAGGCTCGGACAGCAGCCCTGAACTTACAAGATATTCCTTTTTATAGCTGATGCTTTTTTTAAGATCGCCTTTGTAAGAATAGATCACCGAAAGCATATTATAAGCCGAGACTCTGTCTTTCAGCGTGCTTTTTTCATCCGAAAGTATCTTTTCCTGCCAGATGATGCTCTCATCATACTGCTTATTCAGAATGTAATTTCTGGAAATTTCATCGTAAGCTGAAAGCCTTTCCTTATCTGGACCGTTCTTCTCCGTATAATCTATGAGTTGCTGTGAATATATCACCGCACGCTTGTGATCTTTGATGTTCCGCAGCGATGAGACAAGTGTTTTTAAAATGTTCAGTTCCTGCTTGTCCCCGATGTTCCTTGCCATAGCCAGCGCCTGAATAAAATATACAGCGGCTTTTTCATAGACTTTACTGTTGTAATACCTGACCCCGTTCATCAGAGAGCTTTTGAGATTAGCCTCCGCGAATTCCTTCTGACCCTGCCTGTTCATCCCTGTCAGGCCGATTAGCGTATATGAAACGTTTGAATCTTTCAATACAGTCAGAATATCCTGCTCAGAAGCTTTTTCATATAGCTTTGCGCTCAATAACGTATCTTTTTTATTTTCATTCTGAATTATGACCGACTGGGCTCCCGAGAAGATCAGGCTGTTCGCTGTTATCAGCTTGTCTTCAGGCCTGACAGCACCTTCAAAACCGTTTATCACGACCGCGTACGCAGGCATTTTGAACTTAAGAAAATCGCCGAGCCTGACCTCGTTCGAACCGAAAACGAACACGTTCTCAAGAGAATTTGAAGGATCTGTCTTAATAGGTTCATCTATGTTTATGATCCCGCCGTTCTCGAAATATGCCGGAAGGTCTTTTTCCGCGATATCTGTTTTTGAACTGATCTTATGCTCGGAATAGTTGATGTTCGCGTTCTCAACGGCCATCATCAAAGACGACAGAGAAGGAAGTATCGAAACTCCCGTATCCGTATATCCTTTTTCCCGCATAACTGAAACGAAATCAGCGTTCACGCTGCCGTTGAAATCAGGCACTATGAAAATGTGTTCCTTTTCTTTTATATCAGAGTCAAATCCGTCAAATATCCTGCTGAAATCCCCGGCCGGAGATTCCACCGCTTTATATTCCGAGCCGTCAAAGTAGAAATAAAGTTCCTTCCCGGGCATTGAATATACGCTTATTACCGCCCTGTATTCTCCGAGATCTTCAGCGGTCTTTTCTTCGTTCATATCCTCTATGCTCACGAACTGCAGCAGCCTTTCGTCATTCGATCTTTTGATCTGATCATAAATATCAGAAAGCTCTTTTTCATAAAAATCCGCTTTTGTTTCATATTCTGCAATCATTGATGCGTATTTTTCAGGATTTTTATTCTTTAACAGGTCGGCTTTCTGCCTGTACCTGACTATCTCTTCGTTGTTGTACCTGATCTTTTTTATATGGATCTTATGAAGCTGTTCTTTGTAATCTAAATACCTGCTGGAATAATAATTAAGAAGCATCCTGTTCTTATATCTTTCGGCGTAATTCATTGCGGATGAAATATCGTTCCTGTTCAGACATCCCGCGATCAGCCTGTCGTAAAGAGGTTTTATGTCGTCACGCCATCCCGAGATCAGCTCGTAATCGTCTGTCTGAGGAAGATACTCAGAAAGCATTTTTTCCGCCCGGATATAGAGATCCTGTTTTCTGTCGGTATCAGCATCAAGATCGCCCTTTTTCATCAGATAGCGCCATTTTAAAAGCTTATCGTAGGTAAGTTCCGCAGCTTCATATCCTCTTTCGAAAAACGATCCTGCTCTTTCAGTGTCATCAGCTTCGATACAGATCGTTGCAAGATTGTATAGAACTGAGGCTGACAATCTGTTTACTTCCTCGGTTTTTCGTTTGAGCGAGTTTAAAAGAGTATCCGCCTCAATAAAGAATCTTTCCGCGCCTATAAGGTCCCTTATCGCGGAATATCTGTCCGCAGGCGTACCGGCAGCTTTCTTTTTGTAGGACTCAAAGCTTAAAAGTCCTCTCAAATTCCTGTTCACTGCTCTGTCGTAAAGCTCGCCGTTCTCTTTTGAACCCGACCATACGGCAGTATCTGCCAGAGCTTTAGCGGTTTCATTATCATGTACCGATGTAAAATCCGAAGCCATTGCTTTGAGGATGTTGTTCTCGTTCACGAGGGCTATGTTATAAAGTCCGAGTCCGATGCAAAGTTCATTAGATGCTCTGAACCTTTTTATGCTCTCGACACGGTCGCTGCGGAAATATTCAAGAATCCCCAGCCTGTTCTCGATCAGGCTCAAAGCAAGGTCGTTGCCTTTTTTTCTGAATATTTCCGCTTTCTTATTCAAAAGCTCTTTTACGGCATTGAATTCCTTGAGGCTGCTGTAGCTTGAAGCTTCGATCGAATACAAAAGCGCGAGTTCGTCTTTGCCTTCGAACCCTTCCGCGTACTGCGATCCGAGAACGATGTCCAGCTTCCATACGGGAATGTCTATCCCTAATAGAGACATTATGATCATATTATCGTAATTCTTCCTGTCCCTATAATCGTTCTCTTCCGCTATGATCTGGCCTGTCAGCTCTGATGCGTACTGATACTCTTCATCAACGAACCTCGCGAAAGCGCTGTTCCTTTTTATCAGATCGACGGCTTTTTTATTATCCTCGCTCTTCAGCTTTATGATTATGTCGGAATATTTCTGATATGCGTCATCACCGCCTATCAGATCACCCTCTTTGTCCTCACGGGTAAGATAGAGTAGAGCCGTTCTCATAGAGACCCTAAGCTCGCTTTTTCTGTCGTTAAGCTCTTTATAGATCTCCAAAGCTTTTGAATAATATTCGTCGGCCGATTCATCGTCTAATGTGAAAAGGCAGTGACCTGTTCTCTCATAAACTATCGCTTCCTGCGCCTTCGAGCTGAATTTATATCCTCCGTCTATTATCTGCCTGTAAAGATCCAGAGCCTGCTTTCTGGCATATTCACCCATATTATAATAATTGTTGGCCATGTTCAGCTTCATTTTCAGAATAAGTTCCTTATCAGCTTCCGCATCACATAAAGCTATGCCCTTTCCCAGTACCGAAATGGCCATATCGGTATAATCTTTATCCGTATCTTCGATTATATTTACTGTCCGCAAAAGGAATTTGACCGGTCCGAAGATAATATCGAGGCTTTTTCTGAGAATGTTCTTTTTCTTTTCGAGCTCAGTTTCTTTCTGTGTTATGTGGTACAGCGCTTCATAGCAGTAAGCCAGGGTCAGATACGAATATTTAAGACCGCTGTCAATTTCTATCGATCTGCCTATTAGTTCAGCGGCTCTTGTCATATCCGCTTTATCAGCATCCTTTCCTGAACTACCCCTAACCGAATACGCATATCCTAAAGCGTAATTGTAAAATGCGTTATTCTGATCTTTTGTATATTCTTCAGAAAAAAATGCTACAGCCTCGTTCATTTTCTTTAGACCGGCGTATGAATCGACCATACCTCTTATGACCTCAGCATTAGTCCTGTTCAGCTCATATGCCTTTGAATACACAAGTAGTGCATTATCGAACATCTTTTTTTCATAAAACGCCCCGGCTTTCTTAAGATATATGTCCGACAGTCGTTTTGAAGCCAGAGTAGAATACAGGTCGTAATTTATACCGCCGTAGTTATCCGTCATGTATTCATAAATGCTTTCGACAGCTTCATCGGGGCCTGTCTGAGTATATATTTCAGCGAGCCTGATGTCTGCCTGAGCTGAATATTTTTTTAAAAGAACGTTCTGAGGGTCCGAAACATAGAACTGTTTCACTTCGTTAAAATATCTGATCCTGCTTTCATCGTTCGATATTATCTCGCCGAGGATCAGACAGGCGTAAGATCTTAGTTCGGGGGAAAACTCTTCATTAAGCTTGATCTCTGTTATCAGTGCCGCTGCATCTTCATTTATGCCTTCAGTGAACTGTCCGAAATAACCCCGTATATAATTTTCCTTTTCATCGTCAGATGTCGAAAATTCTAGGGCTTTTTCTATCATAATACCGGATGACTGGCTGTTACCCGATCTTGATGCTGATGCTGCCATGAGATAATAACTTTCCGCGTTCTCGCTTTTGTCTTTCTTATATCTTGCTTTTACGAACCTGCTGTTGGCTTCGGGATATCTTCCGAGATCGTAATATATCCCTCCTATCCTGAGCTGGATCAGATTTTGTACGTCAGCATCATTATATTTTTCAGCCATTGTGTTCAGATACCTTAAATGATCGTCGAGTTCGTATCCGAATTCTTTCGTCGATATCTCTCTTCTTGATAATTCGGCGGTCACTCTTTTTAATTCTGCGGTACCGGAAATAAGTTCGTTCGCCTGGAATCTGTTCTGCACGATCCTGTATATCGATTCCGCCATTCTGAATTTTTTCTGGATGGAATAGATCTCCGCGATCCTGAAATACGCATCTGCTCTTGCTGCGTCAGGCTGACTCGGGATCGATACCGCCCGGTAATATGATAAAAGCGCATTCGACAGAAGTTCTTCCGTTTCGGCCGATACATTTTCGTTCATCGCATCAGCCAGTAGTACCTGCGCCTTATAATTCTCAAAAAGATAGTCGGCGAGTTTTTTCTGCTCGGAAGGATCGTTTGTATAAGGAGCTACACCGTCCGGCCCGCAGTACCAGATATCCGGATTACCCTTCCTGTCGGACACGAAAAATATCCTTCCGTCCGGAGCTATCTTCGGCTCTGTCGACGAATACGATTCAGATGTAAGCTGAAAGGCATCCGAATATCCTTCATCGCTGCCCTTGATCCTGTACAAAATTGAATTGTCGGTGATATCGGTTCTTCCGTCTCCGTTCGTGTCTGTAGTTACAGCCGAATAAACGATCGTCTTTTCATCCTTCGAAACATCGAATCCCGTAATGATCTTCTGCCCGAAAGTGATCTGCATCGGTTCTGATATTCCGCTGCTGTCGTCCGCGGTCATATAGGAAATAAAAAGATTGCTGAATCCCGAAGCGTCCGGATACGACTGATACATAAGGTCGTTCTTACCCAGAATGTAAGCCCTTTCGCCTATACCGTCCCTGACCTGCTTCGGTTTTTTCCGTTTTTTAAGATCGAAACTCTTCAGGTAATATCCGTCTTTCTTTTTTTCCGAAAAATAGATCATTCGTCCGCTCAGGCACGGATGGTATTCTTCACCTATGGCTGAGAACAAAAGCTCCTGTTCTCCTGATTCTTTCAGATAATAGAGATTTCCGAAAACGTCAGTTTCGTCCGATCTCATTATTATCCTGCCGTCGTAAAGAACGGGATATTCGTTGTTCGGAAGTGAAGTGATCTGAGTTTCCACTTCTTTTTCAAGGTCTTTTTTGTAAATGTTGAAACTGCCTGACCTGTCAGACGCGAAAAAAATGATGTTACCGTCTTTTATAACAATGTTCGATTCTTCTGATGATGAGGTTGTTATCTGGACAGGCTCATACTTCCTGATGTCATACGCGCCATTTAATGCCGTAAGCGCCAGCAGAAGTATTAACAGCATTTTATCCATCAGACATCTTCAGATGAAATTTTCTATATTCGACTTAAGTTTCGCTATCGATTCAATATTATTCGAAAGTTTTTCTCTTTCCTTGGCAAGTACAGCATCCGGCGCTCTCGAAACGAACTGCTCGTTTGAAAGTTTCGCGTTTATCCCGGCATTTATTGCCTCAAGCCTTGCGATCTCTTTCTCGATCTTTTCTTTTTCAGCACTAAGATCAATTATTCCTTCAAGCGGAATATATATCTCAAGCCCGTTTATGATCGAAGTAGCTGATAATTTGGGCTTAACAGCATCGGTATCAAATGTGATGTCTTCTATTTTGGCCAGGAACTTAACTACCGAAGCGAACTGTTTCAGCTTTTCGTCACTGCTTTTTATAATCATATCAACCGTCTTTGACGGAATAATGTTATTTTCAGCCCTGATATTCCTGACTCTGCCGATTATGTCCTTAACGGTTTCCATGATCTCTTCCGATTCAACGTCGATCAGGCTTCTGTCAGGATCAGGTATCGATGAAAGCATTATCGAATCGCCTTCTTTTCTTTCATCAAGGTTCAGCCACAATTCTTCTGTGATGAACGGCATGAACGGGTGAAGCACCCTTAGAGCTATATCGAAATTATATAAAGCGTTCTCGAGCACTGACCGTCTTTCTGCTTCATTTTCTGACTGGAATCTTGACTTCGCCATTTCGATATACCAGTCGCAGAGATCGTTCCATAAAAATTCATAGACAGCTTTGAGCGCATCGTTAAGCTGGAATGTTTTGAATTTTTCTTCTACGGTCTCTATCGTATGATTCAGCCTTGAGTTGATCCATTTGTCCTCGATGAATTCAGTATGACAAACCTGTTTGATGCCGGGATTTTTCTCTTTGTTCATCATCAAGAATCTGGCGGCATTCCACAACTTGTTGGCGAAATTTTTTCCAAGATCGCATTTATTTTCTGAGAAGAAAATATCGTTACCTACCGGAGTAAGCCTGATCATGGTGAATCTGAGCGCATCTGCACCGTATGTTCTGATAACATCTAACGGGTCGGGTGAATTTCCGAGTGATTTGGACATCTTCCTGCCCTGCTCATCCCTTACCATCCCGTTGAAATAAACATCTTTGAAGGGAATTTCATTCTTGTAATGCATTCCCGCAATTATCATTCTGGCTACCCAGAAGAAAATAATGTCGGGTCCGGTTATTAAAATGTCCGTAGGATAGAAATAATCCTGCTCCTCTTTCGTTCTGAAAACCGCATAAGGCCAGATCCAGCTTGATGACCATGTATCGAGAACATCTTCATCCTGACGGATATGATCGGACGATCCGCATTTCTCACATTTTGAAGGTCTTGAAGATTCTACCATTCTTACGGTTTCGCAGCCCGGATTTGAACAATAGTAAACAGGTATCCTGTGTCCCCACCAAAGCTGTCTTGAAAGACACCAGTCCTGAACGTTATCAAGCCAGTGATTATATGTTTTGATCCATTTTTCGGGATGTATCTTTATTCTTCCGTTGTTAACAACTTCTATTGCCGGCTTTACAAGCTCGGACATCTTAAGATACCACTGTTCCGACATCAGATACTCGATAGGCTCTTTTCCTCTCTGACTTATGCTCAGCTGATGAACATGGTCCTCGATCTTTTCGATAAGCCCGAGTTCCTGAAGTTCAGCAACGACCTTTTTTCGCGCTACGAATCTGTCCAGTCCTCTGAACCTTTCGGGTACATTGTCATTTAAGGTCGCGTTCGGGTTCATGACATTGATGACCTGAAGCCCGTGCCTCTGGCCTACGAGATTATCGTTGGGATCATGCCCGGGTGTGATCTTTACCGCACCTGTTCCTTTTTCGGGATCGGCGTGAGTATCCGCTATGATCGGGATCTCCCTGCCTACAAGCGGAAGTATTGCAGTTTTACCAATAAGATGCTTCAGCTTTTCGTTTTCGGGATGAATAGCCACAGCTGTATCACCGAACATCGTCTCCGGCCTGGTCGTTGCGACAGTTACGAATTCATTTGAATCTTTTATCGGATATTTGAAATACCATAAATGGCCTTTTCTCTCTACGAATTCAACTTCCTCGTCAGAGATTACCGACATTGAACCGGGGCACCAGTTTACGAGCCTGTATCCTTTATAGATAAGTCCTTTTTTATATAGATCGACAAAAGTGTCTATAACGGCTTTATAATAGTCATCATCCATCGTGAATCTTTCCCTGTCCCAGTCGCAGGCGCATCCGAGTTTTTTCAGCTGCTGAATTATGATCCCGCCGTATTTATCCTTCCATTCCTTAGCCTTAAGAAGAAATTCTTCCCTGCCCAGATCCTTTTTATCTATTCCCTGGTCTTTGAGCATGGCAGTGACTTTCGCTTCTGTAGCGATTGAAGCGTGATCCGTTCCCGGCACCCAGCAGGTTTCAAATCCTTTCAGCTTGTAGTATCTGATGAACACATCCTGAAGAGTATTATTAAGCACATGGCCTATTGTCAGCATTCCCGTCACGTTCGGCGGAGGTATAACTATCGTATAAGGTTTTTTGTTCTTGTTTACTTTGGCTTTGAAATAGCCTTTTTTGAGCCAGTCCGAATATATACGCTCTTCTATCAGCGTCGGATCGTAGGTTTTCGAGATTTCGTTCATTTTACCGTTTCCGTTTAATTTACTTTTACATCTTATCTATGTGTAAGAGTATTGAATATAATCAAAAAAATATGTTTTAGTCAAGAAATTATAAATTGAATTTCGGTGTTCGATTTGTTAAATTTAAAGATATTAATTGGAGCTTGTATGAAATCATTCAGGAAAGAATTGTTCTTTAACACGACGCAGAGAAGGCAGTTTATAAATATTACCCGCGATGTTCAGAAATCTATTGATGAAAGCGGAATTAAGGAAGGTCTCGTTCTCGTTAATGCGATGCATATTACCGCTTCGGTATTCATTAATGACGATGAATCGGGGCTGCATCAGGATTATGAAGTCTGGCTTGAAAAGCTCGCTCCTGAAAAACCCCATTCACAGTATAAGCACAATGGCTTTGAAGATAATGCGGATGCCCACATGAAAAGACAGATCATGGGTCGTGAGGTCATCTGCGCGGTCACCAATGGTCAATTGGATTTCGGACCGTGGGAGCAGATCTTCTACGGTGAATTTGATGGTAAAAGGAAAAAGCGGGTATTAGTTAAGGTGATTGGTGAATGAAAACTCAGGAAATCTTTTAAGAATAAATTCTGCCTGATCTTTATCGCAGGTACGCGTTATCTCCAAATCATTATATAATTAATTGCCTTCATAATTTATGATGAAACGATTTCCGGAATTTAGTATTTTATTTGTTTGTATTTCGATCATAGTCGAACATAATCATTATTTTTTACAATAATTCTTGTATAGTCGAAATATATTAGTTATATTAATAATAGTTCTATTATAATCGAAGGATATTAAAATGATTAAAAGAGATTTGTACCTGTCGAGACTGATGAAATATATTGATAAACCTATCATTAAGGTGCTTACAGGTATCAGAAGAAGCGGTAAAAGCACGATATTGAAGCTGCTTTATAATGAACTTATCGGTAAAGGCGTAAAGAAAGAAAACATCGTATTTATCAATCATGAGTCTCTGGAGTTCAGCTTTATAAAAAACTATGAAGATCTTTTTACATTCGTGAAAAAGTCGTTACGGAACAGTTCCGGAAAGAAATATATCCTTCTTGACGAGGTGCAGGAAGTAGATAAATGGGAAAAAGCTGTCTCGTCTTTTCTTGCTGATGATATGGGCGACATAGTTATAACAGGATCAAATGCCCGTCTTTTATCTTCGGAGCTTGCTACATTGTTAAGCGGAAGATATGTTGAACTGCCTGTTCTGCCTTTGAGCTTTCAGGAATTTCTTCTGTTCAGAAATGTAACTGAGAAAAAAGAAATTGACGGAGAATTTCAATTATACCTTAGATACGGAGGTTTTCCGGGGATACATGCCCTGGAATTTGACGACGAAATGATAATTACTTACCTCAATTCTATATTGAACACGGTAATATTAAAGGATGTTATTGAAAGAAATAATATCAGAGAATCCGTTTTAATTGAACATATCACAAAATATCTGACGGACAACTGCGGAAATATCAGTTCGGCAAAAGGCATTTCCGATTACTTTAAATCACAGAAGATCAAAACTTCGATAGATACTGTGATCAATTATATCGGCTACCTGGAAAAATCATTCATGTTTTTCAAAGCTAACAGGTATGATCTTAAAGGTAAAAAATGGCTTGAAGTCAATAACAAATATTATCTCGGTGATATAGGTCTCAGAAACGGACTGATCGGATACAGAGAGAATGATATTTCAGGTGTGCTTGAAAATCTTATATATCTAGAGTTGATCAGGAGAGGGTACAAAGTCGGCATCGGTGTTATGAATGGCGGCGAAATCGATTTTATAGCTGAAAAGCAAAATGAAAAGATATATTTACAGGTTTGTTATATGCTTTCAAGTGATACCGTCGTTCAAAGAGAGTTCGGCAGCCTTGAGTCAATAAATGATAATTACAGGAAGATCGTGTTGACGCTTGATAAATTTTTTCCTTTAGACCGGAATGGAATCGAAAGAATGTATATCCCTGATTTTCTATTGCATAAAACATAAACCGATCGAATTACTTATTTTTGTAGGCTATTCTTTTGTTTGAATGATTTTATCAGAATTGTTCAAGCTAAATTGCCAAGCGATAAAAGCATCAGCTATGGGTAATTTTCCGAAAAAATATTCTTTACCTGAATCTTTATTGTTTTCGAATGAAAATATATTTAACAGCTTTACAAGATCGTTAGCTGTTTCATAATCGTTATTTTTCAAAGCCGCTCCTATACCTAACCCAGATGCTGCTACTCCGGCACCCCAGATTATTGGACCGGAATCAACATCTGCGGGATTGTCAACTCCTTTTGGATATTCTCTGAACATTTTGATACCGAGTCTTTCAATTAAGAAGTATTGCTTATACTTTAGATAAAGCTCTTTTGAATATTCTGAATCCATTTCAGCCAACAAAGAAATTATCCATGAATTAGCACAACCTCTGGAAGTTTGTAATAACTCACCTGTTGTATTATTTAATTGGCCTGCCGGTAAACCTGTTTGAGGATCAGGGTTGTTTATTGTCCATACTTTCCATTCCTCGTAAGCCTTCATGTAAGTGGTTTTATATAATTTATCATGGATTGAAAGGGACAAGAGCGCAGTTACATTATCTGCCGGCCAACATAAGTTTTTATAGCTATTTAGGTGCCGTGTCGGATTCTTCATAAATTGATCAAAAAGCATATTTGAGTTTTCATGAAATTCATTTACTATGTCTGGGTATTTATTTTCACAATTAGTTGTTTCAATTACTATGTCTGGGTATTTATTTTCACAATTAGTTGTTTCAATAAATTTTCCTAATAAAAGATTTTTCTGCCCGAGCCAGAAAACACCATTTCTTACTTCAGTATCTTCAAAATATTGAACCACATATTTTTCATCATATTGTTTAATAGTCCATAATATCTCAATCAATGCGTTTTCCTTGATTTCATCGCCGATGTCGGATAATACAGCTAAATTCGCCCACGACAATCCGTAAAGAGTCAAAGTAAAACAAGCTCCTTCAGGAAATATTTCCTGCATTTTATCTGCCGCATTTTCATTTCTGATAGACTGCTTTAATGAAGTCAATATTTTTATAGATATCATATTTCGGGTTTCAGGAGCTCTTGGTAATTTATGGTTTAGTTTTATGGCTACAAATAAAACAATAATCGCTGTTAACAATAATATTATTATGATAGCTGCTTTTTTGATTGAAATTTTTAACAACTTTTTATCTCTCATCTAGTTATATGCGTCTTTGCGATCGTTTATGTCTAATATTATAACAAGAACTTTCTCGTTCTCGATTATGTAGAACAGCCTGTAATTTCCGATCCTGTACCTGTAAACACCGGCGAAAGTGCCTTTGAGCTTCTTGATGTTGGCTCCAAAAAAGGGATTAGTCCTAAGCTGCGGATATACAAAATCACGGATCTTTTTGTAGATCTTTCTGTATTTCACATCGTAAATTTTCGATGTAAACTGATCCGTTTCAGCGATCTGAAATTTATTCAACAATTCTATACTTTCCTTTTTTTGCGTCCTCTATACCTTTGTAAAGACCTTCTGTGAGCGTTTTATCGTTCAGGATGGAATTCATTTCCGAATCTGAAATATAAAGTTCGCTTGACAGATATTGAAGTGAAGCATTTTCAAGAAAGTTTGAAATCGTTCTCCGTTCACCGTCCGCTGCTTTTTTCAGAATGTCATAGACATTGTCATCTATTCTCATTGTAACTGTTTTCATAAATTACCTCCATATACAAATATATTCAAAAGTATTCACTTTGTCAATATTTTATTCTCGGCAACTATGTTCGTCTTTTATTCCGCCTAAAATCAGTTCAGAAAACAGCGGAATTATTAGATATTGCTCAGATCATTTTTGCTATAGGCAGGCCTGACTCTGTGAAAATCAAAATGACAAGTAGCTCTGAACTGGACATTTTAGGCTGTCTTTTTCTTTGTTACTTTCATTTTGGACAAGCAAAAGAAAGTAAGAAATAACTTTCATATACTCCAAATCTATAATCATGGTCAAGGCGGAACGCTTATTGATTATTTTTGGCTACTGATACTTGTCTTTCTTCTCCCTCGTCATGATGACAAGCGCAAGACCTAAAATAAAAATTACGATGTGGATGCCCAGAAGATGCCAGACGGGATACTCGCCCATAGCCTGAACATCCGGGATCTGCTCAGTAACACTCTTATTAACAAAAGCCATCAGACCGCCGTAAAAAGCCGAAGCCATCAGCGCATAGCCAAAATACTTAATGAGTTTTTTAAACAAGATAACTCCTACGGATTTTTTGACAATATAGTGTTTTCCAACACCAATGCCAACAATAAAATCAATAACCCGGGAAGCAGGAACAAATAATATTTTTCGTGAAATCTTCTATATGACTTAATATCTATCTTCGTTTTCTCAAGCTTATCAATTTCTGCGTAAATACTTTCAAGTTTCTCTTTATCGGTAGCGCGGTAAAATTTTCCGCCGGTGACAGAGGCTACTTTGGTCATCATCTCTTCATCGATTTTGAACTCAACCTCTCTTAAGACCGTCTGACCGAAAGGTGTCTGGAACGGATACGGAGCTCGGCTCTTACCAATACCGATAATATAAATCCTGATCTCCATAGCCGAAGCCACATCAGCTGCAGTTTCCGGACTGACCTCACCCCTGTTGTTATCGCCGTCAGTAAGAAGTATGATCACCTTGCTTTTAGCCTCGCTGTTCTTTAAACGGTTAACAGCTGTAATAATTCCTGAGCCGATAGCTGTACCGTCCTCAATGACGCCCATCTTGATATTTCTCGTAAGATCGTTCAAGATGTTATAGTCCATCGTCAGCGGGCACTGTGTATATGCCTCGCCTGCGAAAAGCACAAGCCCGATCCTGTCGTTCTTCCTTCCGTTTATGAACTCCCGGGCTACCTCAAGCGAAGCTTCGAATCTGTTCGGTGTAAAATCCTGAGCAAGCATTGATGTTGAAATATCCGATGCAATAACGATGTCAATACCTTCGGTAGTGGTCTCTGATGAATCCGTCGTTGACTGCGGTCTTGCAAGCGCTAGGATTATAAAAACGACTGCCGCGATCTTCAGAACGAACGGCAGCTCGATCAGCCTGACTCTAAGAGTTTTTTTCACGCCTTTAAAAGTTTCCGAAGCCGGAAATCTGATATACGCTCTTTTCCGCTTTGCAAAATGCCAGATCAGCGCGATCAGAGGAACAAATAGAAAATATAGATATTGGGGGTCATTAAATTTGAACATGATCATTTCTTACCGTTTGATTCATCTTTAAGTTTGTCAACCGCCTTGTAAGCGAATTCTAAAAACTGCTTTAATTCGGCTTCAAGCGGCATGAATTTCGCGTATTTAACGAAATCGGTCACTTCGAGCAGCTTATCGGAATTATCCAGAGTTTCTGCATCCGTCACCCTTGCTTTGATCTCTTTTTTAAGATCATCGGTCGGAAGCTCAGCACCGGGAAAATCGAACCTGTCCTCCAGAAAATTTCTGAATATGAGAGACAATTCAGCCGCGAATTCTTTAAAATCGCCCTTTTCAAGATACTTCTTCTCTTTCAGCTTATCGAGCATCTGAATAGCTATGATATGCGCGGGAATTTTCTTTTCTACGATAATGACAGGGCCGTTCGCTTTCATCCTTTTGCGTTTAAGCATGAAATAAATGATCAGGATTATAATTACGATAAGCGCAAAAAATGTCCCGATATAAATTTTCTCTCTTTTTGACATTTTGTAGATCGAAATGTCCTTGATCGGCAGCACCATGCCTAGCGAATCGAGCGAAACCGTCTTCTGATTTCCAAGTGAATCAACTACGGTGACTTTCGCATCCTTCAGAATAGATTTTACATTGATCTTTATCGAATCGCTCTTGAAACTGAACACTTCCTCGCCTTTGACATAAGAGTATTCAAGCGGCCCGAAATGATCCTCGCCCGGCTTTGAAAATACCGCGTAATCATTCGCGAAAGTTTCCTTTATTATTCCGTCAGCTTTGCTCTGAGAGACTACCTTTGATTCAACAAGGTCGAAATCCTCGCTAAAAGTATTCTGGATATTTGTAAGATCAACGCTCGAACCTTCGGGATGATCCAGTTCGACCGTGATCCTGATCCTTTCGCCGGTATAGACTTCGGTCTTGTTTGTAAAGATCTTTATTTCAGCCTGGATCAGCGCGGCCAGTATCAGTATTATGTAAATTACTTTTTTCATCATTATCTTTTCGTTTTCCGTTTTCTGAAAAATCCTATCAGAGGTTCGATATAAGGTTTGTTTATGTCCATACTTATATTCTCCACCTTGTTCTTTCTGAACAGCTTAGTTCTCGCGGCGATCCTGTTCTTTACGTTCTCTTTGATCGCTTCCCTGTTCGATCTGCTGCTCAGGTCAATAAGCATTCTCTTTCCCGACTCGTTGTCGTAAAATTCATAAACGCCTTTTTCGGGAAGCTCATGCTCTCTTTTATCGAAAATATCAATGGCGATAAGGTCATGCTTCTTAGCCACGATCTGAAGGCCTTTTTCATAATTGCTGTCGAGAAAATCAGAGATCACGAACGAGATCGCTTTCTTTTTCTGAATATTATTCAAAAACTCAAGCGCGGATTCTATTGAGGTTCCTTTTGATTCGGCTTTAAAAAATAAAAGTTCCCTAATGATCCTGAAAACATGGCTCCTGCCCTTTTTCGGCGGTATGAATTTCTCGATCTTGTCCGAAAAAAGTATCAGCCCGACCTTATCGTTATTTTTCACCGCGCTGAATGCCAGAAGCGCAGCTATCTCGGCTGAAATTTCTCTTTTGAGGTTATCAACGGAACCGAACATCCCGCTCGCCGAAATATCCACAATGAGCATCAGGATAAGCTCCCTTTCCTCTTCAAATATTTTCACAAAAGGTTTTCTCATCCTCGCGGTCACGTTCCAGTCTATCGCTCTGATATCGTCGCCGTAAGAGTATTCCCTGACCTGGGAAAAGTTCATCCCGCGGCCTTTGAACACAGAATGGTATTCGCCGCCGAAAAGCTCGTTCACCGCTTTTCTGGTCTTAAGGTCAATGAACCTGACTTTCTTGAGTATTTCTTTCTGTTTTTCTTTTTCTTCCATGATGTCTATGGGATCTCTACTTTATCAAATATTTTCTTAACGATATCTTCCGAAGTGATCTCTTCAGCCTCAGCTTCGTAAGTCACGCCTATCCTGTGCCTTAGAACATCCATTCCGATAGTCCTGATATCTTCCGGAGTCACAAAACCTCTTCTCTTCATGAATGCCTGAGCTTTAGCAGCAAGCACAAGGTATATTGAAGCTCTCGGCGAAGCCGGGAAAGCTATCAGCGATTCGATCTCTTTAAGCCCGTACTTTTCAGGCGTCCTTGTCGCATTGACGATATCTATGATATATTTTTCGACTTTTTCATCAATATATATCTCTCTTACTATGCCTCTGATCCTCTTAATCTCTTCGGCAGTTATCACCGGCTTTATCTCTGCTTTGTCCTGTGAAGTCACTCTTCTCATGATCTCAAGCTCTTCTGACGGAGTGGGGTAAGTGATCTTTAATTTAAGCATGAACCTGTCAACCTGAGCTTCAGGCAGCGGATATGTACCCTCCTGCTCTATCGGGTTCTGGGTAGCGAGCACCAAAAAGGGTTCTTCGAGATAAAAAGTATTTTCGCCTATCGTCACATGTTTTTCCTGCATAGCTTCAAGCAGAGCTGACTGAACTTTTGCCGGCGACCTGTTGATCTCATCCGCGAGAATTATATTGGCGAATATCGGCCCTTTTTTCGTTTCGAATTTATTCGTATTCTGATTATAGATCATGGTACCGATAAGATCGGCAGGCAGCAGATCGGGCGTGAACTGTATCCTCTGATACTTAACATCCACAGCCTTGGCCAAAGTTTTTACCGTTTCGGTCTTCGCAAGCCCGGGTACACCCTCTAAAAGAACGTGCCCGCCGGTGAACAAACTCGTAAGAAGCCTGTCGACCATGTATTTCTGACCGACTATCACCTTCCCTATCTCCATAGACAGAATATCAAGGAATTTACTTTCCCTTTCCACCTTTTCGGTGATCTCCCTGATGTCTGAATTCATAGTCACTCCTTATACTTAAATTATTTTTTTTCGTGCCTTATACTCACGACAGTATTATTTTGTTCTCGCGAACGCGGAAAAATATTAAATTGAAAATTCGTTGTCAAGGACAAATAAAAAAACGGGCGAGTGTGGGAATCGAACCCACCCGGGACGCTATTAACGCCCTGCAGAACGGATTTGAAGTCCGCGAGAGCCACCAGGTCTCCATCCAAGCCCGAGAAACAGTAATATATTGATTTCTATATGTATTGTCAATCAAATTTGGGCGCAGTTAGGAGAAACAAGCCAATAATATGCTCGATATAAGTTCATATAAAAACGGACCCTGCCTCATCAGACCGATCGCTATTTTTAGGTTGATTTCGTACCGGCAGGTAAAGAGGTGTAACGGGATCCGTTTATCTATGAATTATGTCTCGCTCCAAGGCCGGCAGAGGTTAAAAGACGAGTCATATATCAATACCTAATATAATTCATGAAGGATCGACATCCGTTACGTATTTGATCCCGCTGGTACGTGTTGTTTCCAAATTATTCTGTAATTAATGCCGATATTTTTTTGGAAGATATCATGGCGAGTGATATTAAAAATTCCTTGCATAATCTGAGCATTTAATTTAATTTTAGAAGAAAAATGAGCGCAAATTATGAAATATCTGCCACTGATACTTATAATATTTTCCTTATTACATCCGAAAGTGATACTGACCGAAATCATGTTCAACACTGCTTCGGACGAGAATCAGGATGAATTCATCGAGATATACAACAATTCGGACAGCATAGTTGACCTAACAGGCTGGGCAATAGCTGACAATGCCGAAACCGATCTGCTGATCAAATATCACGGCTTTACTGATATGCTTCTCAAACCGTACTCATACTGCGTGATAATGGACTCATCTTACTACCTGAACAGCACCGAATATGAAGATCTGATCCCAGATTCAGTTTTGAGAGTAATGATCAATGACGGCTCAATGGGGCAATACGGGCTTAGCAACTCATATAGCGAAACCATAAAGCTGTTCGATCCCGATTCTGTTCTTACGGATTCAGTCACTTACGATTATACGATCGCAGAAGGATATACATGGGAACGAAGCTCATACACAGAACAGCTATGGCAGAAATCGAATGTGTTACGCGGAACTCCGGGATTTAAGAACTCAGTGATGCCATTAGATACCGACCTTGAATTGTATTCGATAGTTAAACCGGCTATAATTGATCCTGCCGGAAATAACATTTTTACCGTAAAAGTGCGCAATAAAGGTTTGAGCACAATTTCAGGATTAAGAATAAATTTAAGCGTCAACGAGACATTCTACAACTTCGTTGACTACGCCGGAAGCCTTGCATCCAACGATTCCGCTTTCGTTGACTTTACTGTATTTTTTGATAATTCGGGAACGCAGGAACTCGTTTTTGAAGCCGAAACAGAGAATGACAGCGGGCTGAATAATAATTCGCTGACTTTTTCAGTATTCGTTCCGTATATTGGCAGACCTTTTGTGCTCAATGAATTCATGAAGAACCCTGCCGCCGGACAGTGTGAGTATATTGAAATTTATAATATTTCGGGCGAACCGGTAAATATCGGCGATTTCGGATTGACCGATGAAATAAAATCATCGGCAGTATTCTTCCCGGACAGCCTGATCGCTCCTGAAAGCTTTATCGTGATGGCAAAAGATACAACCATTTTCACCTTCCCCGATGTGATCCGGCAAAATGTCTTTATAGCCTCAAATCTGCCCGCTTTGAATAATACCTATGATAAAATATTTTTGCTGTCAAAAGACGGGTTGACTGCAGACAGCATTTATTACGATGATATGGATGATGATGCAGGACGCAGCATAGAAAAGATCAATCCGGAATTCAGCTCGAACGACATCAGCAACTGGCATTACTGCGTAGATGCCGGAACTCCTACTCTACCGAACACTGTTTATCAGGAGCCGGAAGATATCGGGAATTCGGCTCATTTTAAGATCAGCCCCAGAACGGCAACCCCGAACGGAGACGGCGAGAACGATAATCTCCTCATTTCTTACCAGTTCGATTCAAGCTACATATATCTTACAATGAAGATCTATAACATCAAAGGTCAGCTGATCTCAAAACCTCTCAATGGAGACTACAGGTCGTCCAAAGACACATTCGCATGGAACTGCAAAGACGACAACGGTATGACAGCCGATACAGGAGCGTACATCTGCCTTTTAAAAGCAAAAGACGACAAAGGTAAAGCAGTTGAACTCAAAGAAGCTTTCTATATAGCGAAATAAACTTATTCCTCTTCTTTCACAAAAACCATCCCCTGAGGTCCGTTCCCCGTCGTAAGAACCGTATCCACAGTATCATTTTCCATAATGACCAGCTCGTTTTTATCGAACAGCGGCGCATAAACTTTACCGTAGCCGTCCATGCATATATCCAATATTCCGCTTCCTGCAGAAGAATAGATCAGGCTGTCAGAACCGTTTATGATCTCATTGTTTACAGAATTATATTTCATGATCCCGCCGAAACCGGTCCAGTCAGGATTGAAACCCGATACGGCCACATAGACCATACCGTCTTCCCGTAAAATGAAAGATCCTGGCTGCGAGCCTATGTCAACCTGAGAGAAATTGTTAAAATCTATTGCACTGAGATCGAAAACTCTCACGAAACCTGCAATGTCAGCTCTGTTGCCTGTGCTCAGCACATGAAGTTCGTTCTCCTCATTGATCAGCATATCCGCTATATTGATCCCTGCCTGAAAAGAAGTGATGACTGTATCTGCCGCCGCGTCTATTACTGCTATATACTCATCGCCGTAAACGGCATTCCAGTTTACATCATAGGTTATATTTCTCACTCCCGCATAGACCCTGTTCGCTTTGGAAATGATCGCGTCTGTTCCGCCGTTCATCGTTACACCGGTAAGCGGTATCGTATAAAGCGAATCGCTGCCGAGATCATAAACATCAATGCCGCTACCGAACGTGTTTGTCGCATAAAGCTTTCCGTTCGCAACCGCTGCTCTCATAGGATTGGAAAAAGCGCTTAGTTCGACCGAGCCTGTATTTTCATTCGTTTCCGCATCGATCATCTGAACGTTGTTATTTCCCGAATTGACTACGAATATCGTCCCGCCCGATTCGATAATATGATTTGGCCATTTACCGACACTCAGAATATCGTTGGAGATCATCCCTTCGTCGGAGATTACGGATAAAGTTCCGACATCACCTTTTCCGTTGAATAAAAAGACATTCCCGTCTTTACTTACAGGCTTTACAGTTCCTTCGTAATCCGTACATCCGAGCATCAGCATCATCGCACCGAAGATCACAACCATTTTTTTCATTTCATTTCTCCATATTTAGAATTTAATTTCAATCGCAGTTCCTATTCTTTTCCCCGGCATCGGATACCCGTAGATCACCTGATACTGCTCGTCGCTCATATTATCGCAGTACGCAGAAATTTTTAATTCTGCTCCTGCTGATTTAAAGATCTTTGACACTGAAGCGTCGTACAGCCAGAACGGATATATATCTATCGAATTCGTTTCGTTGAGATACATTTTTCCGTTATATTTCGCATGAAAAGAAGCAGAGCAGCCGTTATATTCAGCATTTATGCCTGTAGAAAATGCTTCAAGAGGTTTGTATATAACATATTTACCGTCCGTAACAGGATCATCAGTAAACTGCTTCGGGTAGGTTCTTGAATATGCCGCTTCAAGGCTGACCATATTGTCGAAAATACCGATCGCAGCAGAGATCTCATGACCTTTTATTCTTCCCTTCTTATAGTTCTCGGGAGTATATTTTCCGCTTGTACGTTTAATCCAAACTATAAGGCCATCCAGCTTTTTGTCATAGAAGGTATATCCGGTTCTCAGGTCGTGATTTGCGAATATATATGTGGATTTTAGAGAAAATTCATGCTGTTCCGCATATTCCGGCTTAAGATCAGGGTTGCCCGCGCTGTAAAGGTTATCAGCCCAGAACAGGTCGGAGAAAGAAGGCATATTGTAGCTTTGAGAGTAGCTGTAACCTGGTATCAGCTTGAGATCTTTCACGGTATATACGATAGAATTGTCTGCAGCGAACAGGATCCTGTCGAATTCTGTGCCTGAGATAAAATCTTTGCGTAAAGCCCCGGAAGCGTGATAATCAAATTTTCCGCTGAATATTTTCTTTCCGTATTCAGCTTTGGAATACAGGGATTTTATCTCCCGTGTTCTTTTTCCGCCGGCGACCGATGATGAGCTTACGGATTCTGACCTGTACTCGGAACCCGCCCTGATAATTACGGATCCGGATGAATACTTTGCATCGGCTTTTATATTAATGTTATTAAAATCATCGTCCGTATCCGCAAAGAACAGCTCATCTATCTCATTTATTTTCACGCGGTCGTTCCTGTAGTTGTATGAACTGCCTAAGCCGAACGAATACTTTTCACCTTTATTAAGATCGGTTCGTACGTTCGCCGAAAAATCCTTTTTTTCTGAATATGCCGAATAATACGGCTGATCATACCAGCCCGGAAGCCCGTTCCTGTTTTCAGAATAATTCAGACCGATACTGTAATCCGAGCCTGATTTTGAATATTTACATGAAGCGAATATATTGTCGGAATATGAATAAGCATTTGTCTGAGTTCTAGGAACATTGGGATGATTTATGTATCTGTACTCATCGGCTTTAGCGGCATTAATATATGACCATTCATTCTCATTTCGCGACCCGGAATATGAAACAAATACTCCAGCTTCATCTCCTAAAGGATATTTCGTGCTGATACCGTAGCTGTGATTGTTCAGCCTTTCCAAATTAAATTCATCCCTGTCGCTCAAAAACAGACCGGAGTTATATGATATTTTTGTTTCTCTCTCGGATCCGGTCTTTTTCGTTTTTATACTGATGATCCCGCCTATCGAAATGCCTGTCTGCATAAGATCGCCTGCTTTGTAGATCTCGACGGTATCGATGATCTCGGAAGGAATCGATTTCAGGTCAAAGGATCCATCAAGAGTTGAATTCAACAGCACACCGTCCAGATAGACCGATGTGTGCTTCGGATCGGTTCCCCTTATATTCACCCTTGATCTCGTACCATCCGTATTTTCAATATTGATTTCTGGAACGCTTTTCAGAATATCTTCGGCGTTCCTGTTTCCTGTCCGGTCGATCTGTCTTGACTCCAGAATTGCTGACGGGCTGAAATCAGAACTGATCTCAACGGACAGCGGATCCATTTCAATTACGTTTCGTTCAAGTACAATATCGATACGCTGCTCATTTTCAGCTGTCGAATTCACGTATAATTCTCCGGTTTTAAATGATATGTGCTCAAAGATAATACGGTATCTGCCGTCCGGCACCCTTGGAAAAATGAAATTTCCCTTATCATCGCTTACTGCTCCGAATGATGACGGCTGAAGCGTAATATTCACATCGGCAACCGGCCTGCCGTTAGTTTCTGTTACTGTTCCGCTAATTATACTTCCCGAGAACAGCTCTGACGCAGTGAAGCTGCAAATTACTATGAATGTCTTTAAATTAAAAATCCTGCCGAAATGAGCAGGAATGTATTTGAAGCAAACTGATTTCAACTACATCTCCCCTCGAAGAACCCGCATTATTGCGGAGGCGTTCCGGTAAAGATCCGACTGTAACGGTTGCGGGGCAGTTTCTGACTTTCACAGAATTCCATGGCCGGACGCCAATATCAGTTTGAAATTTAAACAGAAACTTAGGTAAAATCAATAGTAATCTGTGAAAAATCGATCAATAAAAAAATCAATATTTTTGCTTGATTTGTTAAATAAAGATTAGGATATTCTAAGTTTATTATTATTATCAAAGGTGCCGCTGTTGGGGGACAGGATCAGGATAATACAGCTTTCCGATATGCATATTAGTTCTGATGATATCGAAAGGAACGGATCGAATATCAGGAATAATTTTATAAAAGCGCTGAACACTGTAAAAAAGATCGGCCATGATTTTATTGTTCTTTCGGGGGACCTTGGTCATGATCTCGATGATAATGGCTACGATTGGCTCAAAAATAAGCTTAACGGACTTAAATATTACGTTATACCCGGAAATCACGATGTAAGCGAAATAATGGCAGACAGTTTCGGGTTGAAAGATAAGATCCATAGCGGAAAGATATTCTATAAAATCAGATTTAAGGGTAAGGATTTCATTTTCGCCGACACTTCTATCGAATGGTTGGATATAAGTATGCTCGACCCGTTAATAAACAGAAAACTTAAGAAAAACAGCACTCTCCTGTTTATGCATCATCCGCCTTCACTCTGCAACGCAAAACACATGGACACATATTATCCGCTTTCAAATCATATCGAAGCGGAGAAATTCCTTAACGGTTGTGATCAGATCTGTCATGTATTCTGCGGACATTATCATACAGCCCATCATATTAAAAAAGAGAATTTCACCATTCACATAGCCCCGTCCACCTGGTATCAGATCGGCAGAAAGCTGAAAAAATTCAATATCCTTCACTCAAGGCCGGGCTATACGATAATCGATATCGAAGATGATAAAATTCACGTGAAAAATCATTTCCTTAAATAAAAAAGGAACTTTAATAGTTCCTTTTTCTTGCTTTAAGAGCATTAAGTCTTTTCTTTAGAAGTTCCTGTTTCAGCCTTGGAAGTTTTGAAACGAACAGAATTCCGTCAAGATGGTCGTTTTCGTGCTGGATGACTCTTGCCAAAAGACCCTCGAAACGTCCTGACAATCTTTTTCCTTCGATATCAGTATATTCCACTTCGATAATCTCCGGTCTTTCAACATATTCCCATATACCGGGAACGGAAAGACATCCTTCTTCCATTTTGCATTTGCCTTCAGGATTGGAAAGTGCGGGATTAATAAATACCTGCTTAGTACCTTTAATGACATTTCCGTCATCGTCTTCGCTGTCCGGAACAACTACGACAAAAAATCTTTTTGATACGCCTACTTGAGGTGCGGCAAGACCTATTCCGTTTGCTTCAGGACATTTTTGGTACATGGCATCAATTAGCTCTTTGAGCTCGACATCTATCTGAGTGACTTCTTCAGCTCTCTGATTGAGTACCTCATCACCGTATATCCTGATCTCCATGCTGTCTAAGCCTGATTAGTTTCAGTTTCCACTACCACATCAGCAACGCTTGATTTTAATACTTCTATATCAGTATTGGCCGAGATTTTCACAATGAAAGTCTTATCCTTAACCTGAACTATGCTACCGTAAACCCCGCCTATAGTCACTACTTTGTCGCCTTTTTTTAATTCAATAAGCATCTTCTGATGCTCTTTCGCTTTTTTGCTCTGAGGCCTGATCATAAGAAAGTAAATTACCAGAATGATAAGGATAAAGGGGATCATTCCGACCCAGCCTCCGCCTCCCTGAGTTTCAGGTGACTGCGACATCGCTATTATTGTTGTGTTCAGCATTTTTTCTCCGTTTTTACAAATATAATTATAAATTTCTGTTTCTGCAATGAACTGTTTTAAATAAAAAAAGGCGCATTTTCTGCGCCTTAAGCGGTCCGGACGAGGCTCGAACTCGCAACTTCCTGCGTGACAGGCAGGTGCTCTAACCAGATTGAACTACCGGACCATTTTCTATTTTAAGTGGGAACTACAAGAATCGAACTTGTGACCCCCTGCTTGTAAGGCAGGTGCTCTAAACCAACTGAGCTAAGCTCCCAAACAGAGCGCAAATATACAATTATATTGCTGCCTTGTCAAGTAATTTCTCTAATAAAATTTCATTTTCTGAAATTCAATAGAATTCCTGCAGGAAATACGATAACAAGGCTGAACATAATTATAACCGGCGATAATGTCAAAGACCAGAATGAATCATACGGACCGATAGTCATCAGATAATATCCGATTACAAGAAGTACCGCACCCAGTAGAAAGATCAGATAATTCCATTTTGTGAAATACAGTTTTCTGTTCATTTCATCTACCTGTATAAATATCTGTAATCTATAAGATCGGCTTTTTTTACCAGATTGTCAAGCCATGCCTGTACTACCTGCCTCTTAAGCGTCATTTCCTGTCTGCTTCTGAAAGATTCTTTTTGAGCTTCGTACTGAGCCTGATCGAACGGATCCTTTTCCAGCAGATAGATAATATACGCTCCCTGAGCTCCTTTGAAAGGCTTGCTCATCTGACCGGGTTCGAGGCTCATAGCCATTTCGTACATTATTCTGTCTACTCCAACATTCTCTATATAAACATCCACGCTGAAACTGTTCGAAGTTGCAGTCTTAAGATTATTTCCGGCGGCAACGGAATTCATAGAAAGCGTATCCGTTACTGATGCTTTGAGTTCTTCAAGTTTATTATAGGCGATATCAAGACCTTTTTTCTGTCTCAGCTTGAAAACAATGCTTTTTTTAGCTTCGTCAAGCGTCTTAGCCCTTTCAGGTTTGATCTCTTTAACTTTCAAAATAACATAACCGGCGTTGGAGATCATTATAGGGCTTACCGAACCTGCCTCACTTCCGAAAAGCATATCACCCAGTCCGGGTATCATTCCAAGTTCGTTTGTCCTGTCAGTTTTACCTGTGAAAGGAGCTTCGAGAACTTTTACTCCAAGCTTTTCCGCTGTCTTTTTGAATGAATCTTTGTCATCTCCGGAAGCTGACATTTCGTCTCTAAAATTTACGGCTGCATACTGAGCGTCATCATAAGTTGACTGATATGTTTTGAATTTTACAAGTATGTGGCTTGCTTTAACTTCAGTTATTTCTTTTTTATCTTTCTTCTGTTCTGTGACTTTGATCAGATGGTATCCGTACTGGGTCTTGACCGGACCGACCACTTCTCCAACGGGAGCACTAAAAGCCGCATCTTCGAATTCCTGAACCATTTTTCCTTTCTCGAAAAATCCAAGATCTCCGCCGTTCTGCGCTGAATTATCTTCAGAATAATTTCTCGCAACATCCTCGAAAGGAACGCCGTTGTTTATCTGGGTCAGGGCGTAATTAATGTCGTCAAGAGCGAGAGCTGAATCTTTTTCTGTCGGTTCTGTGCTGAATAGAACGTACTCGAAATTCCTTGTCTCGTCCTGTTTCGGGAACTCGTTCGGATTAGCTTTAAAATAGTCTTCGATCTCTTTGTCCGTTATAAGACTGTCCGCCGGCATAAATGCGTTCGTTTCGGCTCTGAGATATTTTACTTTTACTTTAAGATTTGATTCTCTGAACATATTCATAAGTTCAAAATCAGAAATGTAAACAGAGTTGCCTATTCTGCTTTCAAGTACCATTCCCGGTATTCTGCCTTCATATGTGCTCTGGATCGCCTGATAGAACTGCTCGTACTGAGGATTCGGATTTTTTATAAAAGCCTCGTATTTCGCTCTGTCGAACGCGCCGTTCGTCATGAACTGCTCGGCATTCTGCAGCTCCTGCAGCGGATTGTTAAGTATTTCCTGATATATCTGCTCTTTGGAAACAACAATGTTCTGCTTTTTCATTTCCTGTCTTATCACGATCATTTTGACGAAATCAGTCCAGGCTTTCTGTTTTAATTCCGCCGCCTTGACGCCTGAAATATCTTTCTGGTCTGAATTTTTCAGATAACCTTCCTCGATATTTTTTAGTTCGGCGTATTTAATATCCTCGCCGTTGATCTTTGCTATTATACCCTGGCTTCTGATGTCTTTCTGACCTGTAAAACCACCCATACCCCAGTCGAAGATTATGGTAGCTACGAAAGCGGCAACAACGATCCACATTAGTATCGCTAACTTTTCTCTGATTGTTCTGATCATGTCAATATACTCCGGAATTAATTATTTCATTATTTAACAGTCCATGCCTGTTAATTAAGGACATAGAATATAGCATTATCGCGGTCAAATGTCAAATATAAAACACTTCAAGTTTAATCCTTGGTTTTTTAAAATTTATATTCAACACCGAAACCTTTCTTGAAAATTTCTTCTGACCACAGCATCAGACCGGAAGTAAATATTCTGAAACTATCCCCGCTGCTGAAATAAACGGCTCCTCCCGGAAAATTGATAAGTCTGTTGATATACTTCAGATCATATCTTGAAAATTCGCCCGGCAGATGTGTCATATCCTTGTCGCTTACGATGTTCCTGATGGGAATATCAAGTTTCTTTAGTATCTTTTCAGCTTCATACCATTCTTCGCTGAAAACAACATGATCTAAGGTTGTTATCTTTTTTTCAAGAAGATACGGTTTAATTATCCTTATTATATCAGAACTGCTGAGATGTCCGGCGATAAGAATGTTCTTCCCGCCGCTCTCGATAAAAGCCGTTCCGCCTGATGCCGTGCTGAAAAAATACGCTGTCGCCCTGTTCTCATAGCTGATCAGCTGATAGATGATGACTACCGAAAACAAAATTGATACTGCTAATTTATGCCTGTATTTTTTGAGATAGAAAACCATTATAACAGCGCCTGTAAGTATGCACAGCGTCAGAATATCTGGCTTGTAATATAAAGTGAGTACCTCCGCGTCTGCCGTAAAATGAACTATCTTTGATATGATCAGACTTCCCAGATCCAGCATGTCGGACAAAAACCGTGCAAGTATTTCGATCTTATCTATGAAAAGCAACGCTATTCCGCCTAAAAAAACCGCGCCTGTCAAAGGTATGAGCGCAACGTTCGCGGCAATAGATAAAATACTGTACTTGCCGAAAATGTAAAGCACAGGAGGCATCAGACCGATAGTAACGGCTGTTGAAAGAACCGCGCTGTCGGTTAAGCTTTTCATAAAGCGGTTTTTCGGATCATAGTACTTTTTTACTGCCGTTTTCATCGGTTCATAGATGATCGCGATGGAGGCTACGGCAACGAAGGACAAGATGAATCCGATGCTGAATATCTGGTTCGGATCATAGATCAGGCTCAGAATCCCCGCCGTTCCTATAACATCGGAAAACCTGAGCTTTCTTTTTAAAGGCCGACTCAGCAATACTATTATGGCCATGACTACAGCTCTGATGACCGGTGCGCTCAGGCCCGTGAAAGCTGCATACCAGATCAGCACAGCCGAATTGATTATTATCAGAAGTGAGCCCTTCAGATTGACAAGCCTGCCTAAAAGTGTAAGAATAATTATCAGAAATCCGACGTGAAGACCTGAAACAGAAAGCAGATGTATTGTTCCGCTGTCTGAAAAATCTCTTATGACCGAGCTTTCTAGTTTATCTATCTTGCCTATTATGATCGCCGTCAGAAAGTTCCCGGCCGAATATGAAAGCCGCCTCTCGAATAGAGATACAACATGATCCTGCCACTCCGACATTTTCCGCCAGAATGTATTTACCTTCTTATACGATATTACCTTCGCGGATATGAGCTCTCCGTGAATATTGTTCACAAAAGCGTATTTTTTCATATCTTTTTCGTGCTTGTTTACAGGCGGAAGATATTTCTTGAATTTCCCTTTTACTTTTATCAGATCGCCTTTCATGAGGTTTTTTACAGGCACATTTGAGGAAATCTTCAACTTGAGCGGATAGATCTTTCCTCCCGTGATCACCGTGTCGGTCTCAAGGATCATCCCTGAGCTGATATTGTACTCCCTGCTTGATACTATCTTTGCATAAACGGTAATTTCCTTATCATTTAAAGCTTCAGGCAGGCTTTTTGTTACAGAATAATTATAATTATGAATAAAAAATATTAGAGTTCCCGAAAAAAAAACTGATGCGAAAATTCTCGTATTTTTAAAAACGAAAAGGATCGCGGGAAATAAAAGAAAGAATGCGGAATAATGCCCTGAAAGTATCAGATAACCTAGATAAACCCCTGCTGCCATAAAGCTGAACAGGGCGATATTGTCTGGCCTTTTGCGCATGGCATAAAAGTATAAAATAAAATGCGTATTTTCAATGTCAAAAAAAATTGAGATTTACGTTGAATAAACCCTGAAAAAATCATATAATTCAACCGTCATTCAACAGTAAGCAAACAGGAAAGCGTAAAAAGATGAACGATATTTTAAATACTGCAAAATATGATGAAAGCAAGATACAGACGCTTTCGTCTCTCGAACACATCAGATTAAGAACGGGAATGTATATAGGCAGGCTGGGCGACGGCAGCACTTATGAAGACGGTATTTATATTCTTCTCAAAGAGATCGTAGATAACTCAATAGACGAATACATTGAAGGATTCGGGAAAAAGATAAATATCGAGATCGACGGCACAAGAGTATCTGTGAGAGATTTCGGAAGAGGGATCCCGCTGGGTAAAATGATCGACTGCGTATCGGTCATTAATACGGGCGGAAAATTCAACAGTGATGTATTTCAATTCAGCGTGGGCCTGAACGGAGTGGGATCAAAAGCGGTTAATGCTTTAAGCGAAAGTTTTATAGTCCGGAGCCACCGTGACGGAAAGTTTAAAGAAGCTATTTTTTCCAGAGGAAAGCTTGTAAATGAATCATCCGGCGCGACAAAAGAGCCTGACGGGACTTATACGGAATTTGTACCGGATAAAGAAATATTCAAAGAATTTTCGTATAATTTTGATTTCGTGCGTAAAAGACTGAATTATTACGCATATCTGAATAAAGGTCTCAAAATTAATTTCAATGACGAGAAGATCGTTTCTACAGGCGGTCTTCTGGATCTTCTCAATGAGCAGGTCGAATCTTCCATGTACGAACCGATATATTATTCGGCGGATAAACTCGAATTCGTTTTTACGCACATTGATTCATACGGAGAGAGCTATTATTCATTCGTAAACGGGCAGTACACAAATGACGGCGGCACTCATCAGTCCGCTTTTAAGGAAGCTGTGCTTAAAGCTGTGAACGAGTATGCTAAAAAGCAGTTCGAAGCTAAAGATGTCCGTGACGGGATCGTAGGAGCAATTGCGGTCAAGATAAAAAATCCCGTATTCGAGTCGCAGACGAAAAACAAGCTCGGGAATACGGAGATAAAAGCCGGCATAATATCCGAAGTAAAGGATTTCCTTGTTGATTATTTTTATAAGCATCAGGACGTTGCCCAGAATATTTACGATAAGATAGCTCTGAACGAAAAAGTAAGAAAAGAACTGAAGAACGTTCAGCAGCAGGCCAAGGAGCTCTCAAGGAATACTGCGATCAGGATCCCGAAGCTGAAGGACTGCAAATATCATTTCAACGAAACTCCTACGGGGAAAAAGAAAGACCTGTGGCGGGGGGACGAATCGGTAATTTTTCTGACCGAGGGAGACAGCGCGGCTGGAAGTATGATAAGCTGCAGGGATGTTGAAACACAGGCGATCTTCGCTTTGAAAGGCAAGCCTAAGAACGTTCTAGGCGAAAAAAGAAATGCGATCTATAAGAATGAGGAATTCTATAACATAATCCGTACGCTGAACATCGAGGACGGAATTGATAATCTGAGGTATTCAAAGATAATAATGGCGACAGACTCAGATCCGGACGGTCTTCATATAAGAAACCTGCTTCTTACCTTCTTTCTGCATTTCTACGAAAGCCTTGTTCTAAAAGGGCACATATATATACTTGAAACACCTCTTTTCAGGATCAGAAATAAAAAGCAGACCATCTACTGCTATAATGAAAATGAAAAAAAGGCTGCGATCAAAGAACTAAGTCCTGATCCGGAAGTGACCCGGTTCAAAGGTCTAGGTGAAATTTCTCCGAAGGAATTCGGAAGATTTATCGGCCCGGACATAAGGCTCGTTCAGGTCAGCGTTGAACACTTAAAGGACATCTCGAACACGCTCGAATTCTATATGGGCAGCAATACTCCCGAGCGTAGAAATTACATTATGGAAAACCTTGACAGAATTGAAGAAACCGTGGCAACCTGACAAAAACCTTTACTTCGGTTTATTCTCAATCTGAAGATAATCCCTGATCTCTCTTTCATTAATAATATTGTCCCAGTTGAAGAACATTAAAAGCGTATCTTTTGCCGACCATGTATATCTTACATAATCTACCGGTACGTTCTTATCGACAGAGAATTCCTGGATACCTTTCTGCAGAAATCCGCAGTATTCGATCTCGTCAACGATAAGACCGAAGAAAAGGTCGGAACTTGTGTGGCCGTAAAGAATATGACCCAGATTCATTATCACAAGCCTTGTTTCGGCTCCCAGAGATATCTTTTCCTTCAATTCCGTATGCAGATTGATCACAGGCATTTTAATGCCGCGTACGAGAACATGATGCCTCATCTTACCCGCTCCGAATGGATAATCCTTAAGCATCTCGTCAGATAGAGCCATTACTTCCATTATCGAATTCATGCTTTCCGCCCAGAAAGTGGCTCCGATCCTAACGACTACATAGGGAAGCGGCTCTGCGAAAGCCCTGTCGGGATTCAGCATAGACAGATTCTTCCTTCCCGCCGGGATCTCAAGAATATTCTGGATCGATTCACCTATCTTTCTCAGCTCATCACATAAAATATAAGCTTTGGAATGATTCAGCCTTTTTGATTCCAGAAGCGCGTTCATAGCCAGAAGCCTGAGCATACTCCCAAGCTCATTCATTCTCGGCTGAGCTTCTGAGAAAGACGCTTTCTCGAATTTTATTCTGTTGAAAATGTCCCTCTCGAAAACCATCATGAACTTTCTTATCTCTACTGATACGGCATTCAGCCCTCTGCCGAACTGCCTGGCTTCCGCGGATGCTATGTTCAGTTCTATCGCAAGATACGACAGAACGTTGATGATGTTCTCAAGCCGCCACAGTTTTCTTTCTTCTATCTGATCCATTGTTTCTCCTTTATAAACTAAAAAGACCCGAAATTTCCGGGTCTTTTCAGTCGGTTATCGAAAATTATCGTGTCGCTTTTTTAACGTCAATAGTTTTCGGTGATACTTTAGTTGTGTTTTTAGATACGATGTAGAAGAACATCTTTGCGTTAGCCGTTACACCTGTGTAAGTGTATTCGCTTGTCGTAACGTTCGTCAGCAGAGCAAATGTTCCGTACGGAGTAGCTGATGAATAAACATCATAGCTTGTTGCGTCAGCGGCGTCGTCCCAGTTGATATAGACGTTTCCGCTTACGATTGAAGTAGTAACGTTAGCCGGTGTACCCGGGGTAACAGCAGCGCTGCTTACAACAAATGTTACCGGTATAACAGTTGACGGTGTGTAAGGATCATTCGATGCTATGGTAATATTAGCATTGTATGTTCCTGCATCCATTCCTGTAGCATTGTAGGTTGCAGTGATCTGAGATGAGCCTGATACTGCTACTGAACCGCTTAACGGAGATACGGTCAGCCATCCGTAATTCGCAGGATTTAATCCTTCAATAGCTACGTTGTCGATGTTCCAGTGCGATCCGCTCTGGTTTTTCATCGTGCTGTTGAATCTTATCTGCATTGTAGCGCTTTTCGTAGGCAGCTTTATTCTCTGGTGATTGGGAGTCCCTGAGCTGCCGATAGATGCAGTATTAGTATAAGCATTGATCCATGTAGTACCGTCGATAGTGTAGTCAAGCATGCATGAGCTTGTTAAAAGCTCTGCGTACTGATCGAAATCAACATAAACAGCATAACTTGCAGATCCGTCAAATACTGCTGATGTCAATACGCCAGATGCGCTTCCGTTTGCATCATCATCAGGATCACATGCAAGGCGGGCATAACCTGTAGTGTCGAGATCATAAGCCTGATCAGTAGACTGAGCCCATACAAGGTATCCTGTAGGTGTCCAGCCTAGAGTACTGTTAAAGTCATTTGATAACAATGCAAAATCAGCTTTTGCGCCTTTTGCTGTTACGTAATCAGCAGTGATCGTATAGTTAAGTGCAGCGTTACCTGTATTACCTATATCGAATGTATCAGAATCTGTTGCTCCCTGAACTGCAGCGCCTGCCAGAGTCGATTGCGTAAATGTCGAAACCGGAGCCTGAAGAGTTACAGACCACGGTGATGTGTATGAGCTTGATCCAGCGAGATTTGTAGAGAGTACTTTCCAGTAATAAGTACCGGTTGCCAGATTAGCTGCCTGCTGATAATTACTGTTTGTGACTGACTGATTTACTTCAGGCGAAGAGAAATTAGAATTATTATCGACCTGAATTGTGTAAGAGGTTGCTCCGGATACATCAGTCCAGTCGAAATAAGGAGTGATGTCATCCAGACTGCTTGCGTCAGCCGGGCTGTTTAGCGTCGGTGCGGCAGGCGGAGTTGCGGATGTGACATTAAGCTGAACAAACACGTTCTCATTGCTATAAAGTGATGCAAGCTTAATAACCGCGTTGTATGAGCCTACTGCAAGTCCGGTAGTGTTAAAACCGACTGTAACAGGATCTGAACCTGCAGATGCTACCGTACCTGAAGTAGTAGTCGATCCGTCAAGTGTCATCCAAGTGTAAGGAACCGATCCGGCGATCACTACGTTGTCAATCGCCCAGTAACCCTGATTCTTTTTCGTCGATATACCGAATCTGAATCTTGCAGTAGAAGTCAGGAAAGTTTCAGGAATAGTAATGTTCTGTACATCCGGGTTATTCCATGCACCTATTGCGGCAGTATTCGTATAGAGAGGTGTCCATGTCGTTCCGTCGTTAGAAGCTTCAAGTGTTGTACTGCTTGTTGTCGTCTGTGTCATCGATTTCTTCTGCTGGAAAGAAATCGTTGCAACCCCGTAAGTCGACAAATTCACAACTGATGATGTCAGATATCCAGTAGTTGTTGTTGTTCCGGAGCCCGGGGAAGTTACATAAACAAAGTTCGATCCGTTAAGGCTGCCGCTGTCATAAGTTGAAACACCTGTCCACGCTCTAGTTCCGCTTCTGGTCCAGATACCCCACGGTCCCGTACCTGTTGTAGCGAACAGCTGTTCATTTATCGTAGAAGAAGCTGCATATCCTGTATAGTCTATGCTTCCTGTGTAATCAAGCGAATATCCGCCGATGTTATTCACTGTAAGAGTTCTTGTTGAACTTCCGCCTGCGAGAACTGATTCAACTAATGTGCTCGGACTTGGAGAAATCGTTCCCGGAAGGTATTCGTTATTTGTTGTAATTATCCTGCAATGGAAGTTATACCCGGTATTAGCAACCCAAACTTTTGATGATGTTGTTTCATTATATTGAACGTATGACATACCGTAATCGTATGCCACTCCGCCTTCGCAAGTTGTAAGCCACGTAAATGTAGAGTCACTCGTTGTAGGGTCGCAGGTTATACCTCCGAAATATTCTCCTACCATCTCGCCGATACCGCTTAATCCTTCAAGATCAACGTAACCAAAGTTGTATGGTGAAGTATCTGTTGCCGGATTTGTTACAGCTACCGGGGTCATAAGAGCCGCACCGGGAAGCCCGTTATTGTTAGCCCAAATCGTAACAAGCATTTTGGCATTTGTAATATTTGAATCGTCATAACCCCTTATTACCATACCTACTATACCGTCGTGGAATGAGTTGAATTTATTAGCTATTCCGGTATATTTATTTACAGTGGTTACTGCTTTAACGCCGATTATTCTGTTAGCATCACCGTTGTCGTATTTCTGGTGTAATCCGGCTCTATAGTAGAACGGGCCTTTGTAAGCCTGATTCTGAGCAGGTGAAGTATCTTTACAGTCAAATCTGAATTCGATCAGATCATTCGGTGTGAATTCCGGGAATTTATAATTGTAGGTTGAACCGACAACACTTGAAGGATTTAAAGTTAATTCACTTCCGCCGTTCACTTTATAGAGTATACGCGCGTAGTCGATTCCTGAGAAATCAGTTATGGTTGTTGATATTTCCAGTCCGTCAGCCTGTCCGCAGTACCAGTCTAATTCTTTTGTATAAGCAACAAAAGGAGCAGCAAGGTCTGTGGTAGATGGTGTGATAGAGAAATTATCAACGTTACAACCTGTTTGTACCGAGAGGTCATCGCATTGCATACGGAATCTGAACCTTGCGTTGGATAATCCGGCATATAGTCCTAAACTTATTGTCTCGAGATGGAATGCCGCAGTACCGGTCCAGCTTTTTAACTGTGTCCAGTTCGTACCGTCGCTTGTTCCTTCAAAATAAAGGAAATCGTAACCGTCTTCATAATCATGTTTTAAATAGAATGTACAGGTAGCATCAGCTGCTGTCGAAAAATTCAGCCCGGGTGCAACTTCAGCTACGATACCACCGATCTCCTCATTATCGGTCAGATAATCAGTAGCCGGGCTGTCGCCGAAAGAATAAGTGCCGGCATATTTATACTGGGTATCTCTTCCCCACTGACCGTAAGTCGCATTTGTGGGAGTAAGCCATTGCCCTGCCCAAGTATTTTCGAAAGTATCATTAAATGATGTTACTGATGCGCAGACATATACGCTAGAAGATTCTGACATAAACGAAGTCACATCCGGAGTCGGGTCCGTATAAACGGCCTGAACTGAATAAGAATGAACTCCATCAGATGCGCTGTTATCAACGTATGATGTAGCTGTAACGCCTGTCTGAATTGAGCTGCCGTCTCTGAAAACCGTATAGGTCAGATTTTTCGTGCCTTTTGAAGGATCGTTCCAAGTTACGGTTACTGCTCTGTTATTATTTAACGCCAGAACACCGTAAGGAGCAGCATAATAGCATTCTGTTCCGAGGATTATTTCTGTCATAGCATAGTGCTGCATATCCGAATAGATACCGCCCCATGAGAAATAAACTGCATCGGTAGTTGCTGTGCTCCATGTGTTCCTGCAATATACTCTTGGAGGTGTATAAGCTTCGTCATAGCCGTAACCTAACATTGTATGGCCTACAACGTGAATAAGGACAGGGCGTCCTTTGTCTATCGCGTCTTTATAATCGGCAAATGTATAGCCACCCTCAACCGGTCCTGCTCCGGGGTCATCCGGATCAACATATTCGTCTATCAGCTGGTTGTAATTCTGAACAACTGTATAGCCGAGTGATTCAATGAATAGCCTCATTCCGTGGCATCCGTCTCTTCCGGGAGGACTTACTTCATCAGGTTTGTCGTACAGTCTGCTGCCGGTTGGAGCGCTGTAGTTCCAAATTGAAGTAGATCCGTCTGAGTTAGACCATTTATACCACTGGTTTGTACCCATAAAATCAGCTGTACAAGGCTGTCCGGATTCCATATCGTGTTCCGCCCAGCTTCCGTAGTAAGGGTCTGTCGCTTCATCGCCGTAATTCGTCCAGTAGTCATCCCCGTGACCTCTGCCTGTTCTGCCGTCAACACCGGTCTTGCTTGCAGCTACGGCACACTGGTCGGTACCTGTCTGGCTTGACTGAGAAGTCCATGCTGTATTAGTAAGCGGCTGTACCCCGCCGTTCTCAGGTCCGGTATACATATTATCAGCACCGAATCTGTCGTAGTATCCGATCCACATTGCAGTAGATGTAGCTGTACATCCATAACTCCATGAATAGCCCGGTATGTTACTGAGTTTAACAAGACCTTTTCCTTTACCAGTATAAACTTCATCAGGTGAAGCTTTACTCACAACGGGATCTTTTGGCGGTTTACCCGACCATTTCATCCATTTCATCAGATTTCCGTTCTCGTCCACTTTGTAGCCTTTCTGAATATCACTGCGTTTTTCCTGCGCAGTCAGATTCGCTACAAGAAGAGGAAGAACGATGAGTACGCACAGTACCATCGTTTTGAATTTTGCCATAACAAACTCCTCCTTTGTATTATTCTGTTCTCTGGTTCTTTTTATCATCATCTTTTTACTTTACATTCGCTTAAATTATACCTGCGCTTAACTATCCTGTCCAAAAACTTATCCTAAAATAATAATGAATAATGAAATTGTCAACTCAATAATTTCAAATATTTAATAGATCGATTACTTTAAAAGTATCATTTTTCTGGTCAATGTCTTCTCCGGAGTTTTTAAAGTATAATAGTAAACGCCGCTGTTCAGGCTTTCAGCACTGAAGTTTATCTTTCTGAATCCTTCTTTCATATTTTCATTTAATAAAACTCTTACGTTTTCCCCTTTAACGTTAAAAACAGAAAGACTGACAACGCCCGGGATGCGGTTGTAGAAACTGATACTCGTTTCGGGATTGAACGGATTAGGATAGTTCTGAGATAACTCAGTGGTTGTGGAAACGAACTCATCTTCAATTCCGACAGTTTGTGAAACATACATACGGATGTAAAAAGCTCCCCATAAATTCGTTGTCCACCCGTTTGAAGAATCCCATTGCCACGAATGAGCTTTATTACCGCTTTCGTCCAGCATTATTTCATTGTATGTTTTTAACGAATCGAATACTAAAGCCACATGCCCGCCGACCGGAGTTCTGTTGCCGTCTAGAACAAGTGCGTCACCGCCTGCTTTAAAAGAGTAGCTTCCAATTAGATCGCCGATCACTTTGTCTGTCGGTGCAGTATCAAATTCTACAAGTTTCCATTTCTGGTCTGGCGCATCATAGGCGAATCCTACCTCAATTTTATTTAGATATAGATTAGCCTTTTCACCAAAATTCCAGTCCGTTCCGATCTTATAACCTACCTGAAGGGGATCCGGATAATCGGAGTAATCGCTGCCCCATTCAAGACAACCGCTGTCGAACCAGATGAATTCGTATTTTTCAGACGTTGTTGAATTTAGATATACCGTATTGTCTTTAGCGATTACGTACCATGAGCATCTTGAATTTTCGGGCTGGGCTGGAATAACGCCCGTAAAAGTTCCGTTCCCGTTGTCGTTCATCAGAACTGCTACCTCGCTCTGCCCTTTGATCGTATAATACAGCATGACTTCACTTATTCCTGAAAAGTCCGTCACCGTAAGATTTACTATATAATCCTCATCGGGTTTTGCTGCATTTCCGATATCACCTGTAATTTTCGGCATTTCGGCTATGCTAATATCGTCAATGTTAAGGAATCTGTCAAGCTTAACTGCTGTGGAAGTGTATTTGTGCTTCCACATTATTCTGATGTACTGATCGGTATAATCTTCTAACGAGATCACCTTTTCGTACCACGTGTTAAGATTTTCAGCATTCGGAATTATCGAATCTGTTTTGACTTCTTTAAAATTCTCGATATCGGTTCCGTCGCCTTCTACTGTTGAAATAAGGACAGTCCATCTTTCTTTATATTGATCACCGGCTTTTGTCTGGGCGTTAGCAAAATATTTTAAAGTAGGAGTCCCGTTTACTCTAAGCCTCGGACTTACCAGATAATCGATGGTTTCCCATACGCCGAAATTATTCTGGGCTGCGGATGTACACGAGTATTCTCCCGTACGGACATTTTGCATCGGAACATCGACTTCCCAAGGTTTATCCCATGTTGTAGCTGTTCCAGTTTGAAATGCCGTCCATCCTTCAGGAAGCCAGCCGTCCGGCGGGGCTACTTCAGGTCCGGAATACTCGAATCCTTCGTCAAAATTCACTTCTCCCCATTCAAGGAAAAAATGCTCAGAAATTCCTGTAAGATTATAGCCTGATCTGTCTACAGCTACAACCCAGAATTCCATTTTTGTACCCATGGGCTGGCCGTCAACGCTTACGGTATAAGTCTCCTCATAATTCGGATCCGGATTTATAACAAGGGGTATTGTCGCTTCAGGGTATGATCCGCTCTGATCTGTAAAAATATAGTGAAGAACCGCATTGTCAAGCCCTATAAAATTCCAGTCCTGATCGTAAGCCGTTCTGTCATAAGGAGTCCAACGCATATTGACAGTTTTATACGGTTCTATAATCCCTACCGTTATATCCGAGCAGTATTCGTCATAAATAAAAGTAGGATAGTATATTAGTCTAAAGTCATCAATTATCAGCGATGACTGGGAATTCGGACTTGTGTTGTAATGTCTTATCTTTACTGATACATTCCCTTCGACGAACCATTCATCAAGCTGTAAGAGATATGGTTTAAGGCTGATCTCGACCTGATTGAGTTCGCCGGAGTAGATAGTTTCTTCTTTGATCAGGATGAAATTTGCAGGGTCAATGTTATCATTCGCGATATAAATCTCGTAATGTTCTGGATAATTTGCATCTGATCCGCCTATCTGATAATTAAGAAAGGCATCAAGCTCCAGCCATGTACTCGGAAAAATCATCTCGTTGTCAGGGGTCAGACCGTCGCTTGAAGATACCGCATAATAACCTCCTTCGGGATCTGACGCGATCATCCAGTTACTGCTGTCTCCGTCATTATCTGAAACAGTAACATTGTCCAAAGTTCCGCTTTCGAAACCTTCATCAAGATAAACAGCGCAAAAAGAATAAGACACGACCGTAAAAACGATCAGAGCAACAATTTTTTTCATAATACCTTTCTCCATAAATATCCACATTATACTTTTAGTTTCAACTGCGCACTTAAATCCCCCGTTTGAAACTTTTCTAATATATAATGTAAATATTCGAAGTGCAACAAAAATATTTTTATGAAAAAAGTTTCGGGAGATCGAGAACAAGCGAAGGGTGTTTTACGAGTACTTTTTTAAAAATATTGATCAGGGTTCTTTTTTCAAAAGGTTGTTTATTAAGACTTTCTGTGATTAAATTTAGAGTTTCATCTTCTATTTTTTCGACAATGCTTTTTATTATATAAAACTTATGATTAGCATAACCCTGTTTTTTTGCCCACTTTTTATCATATTCAGACAATTTTTTTGCTGAAAAATCATTCGATCTGACAGCATCTGCCGCTACGCCAGCCGCGATCCTGCCTGCTTTCATCGCATTAATTATTCCTCCGCCGGATATAGCGTTGGTCTGATGAGCCGAATCTCCAACGAGCATGAAACCGTTCCCGGAAATTTTCTCAAGAGTATCAGCGCAGACTACTCCGCCGCAGGTCGTTGTAACTACGGAACAGGAAGGATAATGTTTTTCCATAAATTCATCTAGATATTCTGGAGCTTTCTTTTCTTTTGAATGTATTCCGTTTACTCCGAGTCCGATATTTGCAGTTCCATTATTTTTAGGAAAAACCCATAGATAACCTGTCGGGGCTATAGTTTTTCCGAAATAAAAATCAAGTCTTTCAGGATCGCATCCGATCCCTGCAACAGTGTATTGCACACATGATTCGAGATCGCTGAACTTCGGTGCTGTTTTTATGCCTGACCATCTTCCGACTCTTGATTCTATTCCATCTGCGCCAACTACAAGATTCGAGTATACACGATTCTTTTTGCCGTTTAGATCAAATTCTGCACCCGCTACCTGATCCTTTTCTTTGATCAGTCCCATAACATTTGCGCCTACTGTGATCTGCGCGCCTGCTTCTGCTGCCATAACCCCAAGTTCGTGGTCGAATATCTTTCTATCCAGAACCGCAGCTTCGCTTTGATGATTAAGATCAAGGATTGTGCCGTTCGGGGCTACGAACCTTATTTTATATTTTTTCCTGTACTTTTTTACAATCGGGTGATCATCATTAAAAAATTCTAATAACCCGGCTATACCGACAGCCTCGCCGCATCTGACAGGAACGCCGATCTCTCTATGCCTCTCAAGTAATAAAACCGATAATCCCTTCTCGGCGCATTCTTTCGCGCAAACACAACCGCCTGGTCCGCCGCCTACTATTATCACATCATATTTTTTTTTAAATTTCATTGTGTTCAATTTAGGGCTGATCTGTTTCATTTTCTTTATTATCAGGTTTTGGTATGTTTTCTAATACCATCTTTGTCATTCTGTTATTCAGTTCGTAGAATCTCTTTTCCACTTCCAGAAAATCGTCCGACATCACGACTGATTTTTTTTCATCGTAAACGTATTCGCCTTTCTCGTTCTTTTTATACCTGACTTTCTCAAAATCATCCGCCCACCTGAATATTTCTTCGTTGTATTTTACTATCATTTCACTGTATTGCTGCGTACCATATTCGATAGAACGGAACTGAGGTTCGTATTTGGTAATAATACTCTCAAGATTGTCTAATTTCGTATTAAGCGGATTTGTTTTAGAACAGGATGCGACAAATACGATTAAGCAAAATAGCACAAAATATAAACTTATCTTTTTCATAAATTTCCGGTTCATTTTATTAACCTGCAAAACTGCTTTTCGGAATTAAGCTGCCGTTTTCATAATATTCTTCCTTAATGAGTTTACCGTCTTTATCCCTATAAATGAACTTTCCGTGTTTTACATCATCTTTGAAATTCTCCTCTGACTTGAGTGATCCGTTCTCGTACCAGTTATAAAATGCACCGTTCATTTTTCCGTTCAGATATATTCCTTCGTACATTTTATTTCCGTTTTTGAACCAGCCGGTGATCTTTCCGTCAACAAAGTCATTGTTAAAACTGCCTTCGCCTTCGATCTGACCGTTATCGTACCAGTATTTTCTAACTCCGTTTTTCTTTCCGTTATCCCATTTTTCTTCAAAACGTTTTTGCCCGTTTTCATACCATGCCTCATTTATACCGTCCCTTTTACCTTCTCTCAAGTTAGATTTGAATTGAGGTTTTCCGTCCTGATACCATGCTTCCTGAAGACCGTCAGGATTTCCGTTTTTGTATCTTTCCATAGTTACCAATATGCCTTGTTCGTTCCATTCTGCTGACTCGCCGTGTTTTTTACCCTGAGAAAATTCAACATCGAATTTCTTTTTCCCGTTTGGCCAGTAATAGATCGTCTTCCCTTCGAGCAATCCTGATTTGAATGTTTTTTCCAAATATAAAACAGAATCCTGACTGTATTTTTGTCCTACCCCTGTAAAAGGTACAGGATTCGCCGCTTCGTACATCAGCCCGTTTCTTTCTTTAAGTAAACTTATATCGATTTTTCTCAATTCCTGCGCAGGGGTTTCTTTTTTTGAGCATGATAGAATTATCAGTATCAATGTCAGGCTCAAGACTATCCGTATGTTATTTTTTATTTTTGACATTCGCTCTCCGTAATGAATTTTCAACCTTCAAATATACTCTTTTTTATCTCAAATGCAATAAAAAAGACCGTCAGCAGACGGCCTTTTATTGTATGGACAGCCTTTTATTCGCTTTCGACCTTAATTTCTATTTTTTTCTTTTCCTCTTCTTTTCTCGGAACCGTTATCTGCAGAACTCCTTTTTTATAGACCGCTTTGATGTTGTCGTGGTCGATCTGATCCGTAGGCAGAGAAATGTACCTTTCGAATGATCCTTTGATGATCTCTTTTCTGTAGAAGTTTTTTTCTTCGACTTCTTTTTCCTCGTGTCTTTTACCCATTACTTTTAGGTAATTACCCTCGATCGAGATCTCAACATCCTTCGGTTCTATTCCGGGCAGATCGATGTCGGCCATGATGTTATTGTCTTTTACATACACATCCGCGGAGCAGGAGACGCATCTTGCAGCATTGAAGTTCCCTTCAGGTCCGAAGAAATTGTTCATCAGTTTGTCCAGGCTGTCCAGCTCTTTCCATCTTACCAGGTTCATGATACCCTCCTTTGGGTTTGGTTTTTTGTTTTTTCCGTTATTCGTTTATTGCAATAGCCGTGCCATTTTTTCCAAGGCTGAAAATAAAAAAGGACTGACGTTTTAGGCCAGTCCCGGATAAATTTTATGACAAAATCTGTCAGTCTATTCTTTTATGCCTGCTTGATACAGCATATAGGCGTATTTCATAGCCGTTTCTTTATAATAATCGTATCTGCCGGATGATCCTCCGTGCCCTGACATCTGTGTTAAAAGTATTACCTGATTGCTGTCGGTTTTATTTGCCCGAAGTTTGGCCACCCATTTTGCCGGTTCCCAGTAATTTACTCTCGGATCATTAAATCCTGCTGTTACGAATATTTCCGGATAATTCTGAGCTTTGATGTTCTGATACGGACAGTAAGATCTGATATAATCGAAATATTCCTTATTATTCGGATCTCCCCATTCATCATACTCGGAAACTGTCGCAGATAGGGTCGAATCCAGCATCGTATTCAGAACATCCAGAAACGGTACTTCAAGTAAAGCTGCCTTAAAAAGATCGGAACGTTCATTAAGCGCCGCTCCGACAAGAAGTCCGCCCGCGCTCGCTCCTTCGATCATCAGTTTTTCTTTTGATGTGTACTGTTTTTCTATAAGATGTTTAGTGCAGTCGATAAAATCGCTGAATGAGTTTTTCTTCTTTAACAGCATTCCGTCAAAATGCCACATTTTGCCTTTTTCAAGCCCGCCTCTCACATGAGCTATGCCGACTATGAAACCTCTGTCGAGCAGGCTTATTCTCGATACCGAAAATCCGGGATCGTTGAAATCCCCGTATGCTCCATAACCTTCCAAAAGCATCGGATTCGTTCCGTCCTGCTTGAATTTATCTCTTCTATAAACTAAAGATATCGGTATCGTGACTCCGTCAGCTGCCGGCGCGTAAACTAGATCAGCTTTATATTGTACCGGATCGTAACCTCCCAGCACCTTCTCCTGCTTCAGATATTTTCTCTCTCCCGTTTCCATATTATAATCTATGATCGAATAAGGCGTTGTCATCGATTCATAAACATACCTGAGTTCTTTTGAATCGAACATCGGGTTCGAGCCTGTATAAACAGTGTAGCAGTTGTCCGTAAACTTAAGTTCAGGTCCCTGTAGAGATTCGTAATCCAGCACTTTGATTATTTTCTTTCCGTTCGTTATCTCGGAAACGACTATCTTATCTTTGAAAAGATCTACGTCATCAATAAATGTATCTGTGCTGTGGGGAATGTAATCCTCCCATTTGTCTCTGAAAGGAAAGCTTTCCTTAACCGACACTACTTTGAAATTAAACGATTTATCTATATTGGTAAGAATATAGAATGAATCGCCTCTGTGGTCAGGATAATACTCCACTCCGTCCTTTCTAGGCATTATCAGATTGAAAAATCCCATCGGATCGCTGCTTTTAAGATAATACACTTCTGATGTATTCTTATTCGCAGTTCCCATGAATAAATACTTTCTGCTTCTCGATTTTTCTATCCATACGTAAAAGGAATCATCAGGCTCGGTATACATTTTCCTGTCGCTGTCGATAGTTGTTCCGAGAACATGCCTGAAAACCTTGTCAGCCCTTTCATTCTCATTCACGGTTGTATAAAAGAAAGTATTGTTAGCTTCAGCCCATTCGACATCGCTCACGTTCGGGAAAACTTCAGGGAAAATGGTTTTTCTCGATAGATATTTAATATATAATGTATATCTTTCGTTTCCAGTAGTATCTATTGTATATGCGAGAAATTTATGGTCGGGGCTGATCTTGTACTCGCCAAGTTCGAAATATTCGTGCCCTTTCGACATTTCGTTAAGGTCTAAGAGCACTTCCTCCTCTCTGTCCATGCTGAGCATCTTCCTGCAGTAGACCGGATACTGCTTTCCCTCTATCTCGCGGGAATAATAAAAATAATCGTCAATTTGAACAGGCACGGTCATATCTGTCTGTTCGATCCTTGAAATGATCTCTTTGTAGATCTTACTCTCGAGTTTAGATGTTCTCTGCAGATATTTTTTCGCATGCTCATTTTCCTTTTTGATATGATCAAGAACCATCGGATCTTTCCTGTCTTTATCCTTAAGCCATGCGTATTCGTCACTCAGAACCGTTCCGTGGATATTTATCGAAGTTATGTCTTTGTGGGCAGAGGGATGATCCTTTACTGCCTCGTAGGTTTCTTCTGTCATCGAAGTACCGCCTTCATCCTTTATTACCTGTTTGTCGGTGCAGGATAAAATCAGCATCACAGCTGTAAGCAGTATTATTTTTTTTAGATCCATTTTTCCGCTCCCGATCTTTATCATTTTGTTCTAAAGCTAATTAAATGAAAAAGTTTTATCAATAAAATAATTGATGTTTTTTATCTAAAAAATATTACTTGACTTGACATATACATAAATATAAATTGAATTGCGATACGGGGCGTGTTAATTATTTAACCTATAGAAGGAGTTTATTATGTCGGAAAGAGTGTACAATTTTTCAGCAGGACCGGGAGTTCTTCCTGAAGCGGTAATGAAAAAAGCTGCGGAACAGATGCTGAACTATGAAGGTTCGGGAATGTCCGTTATGGAAATGAGCCACAGATCGAAAGTTTATCAGTCGATCATCGACGGCGCGGAAAAATCGGTAAGGGAACTTATGAACATCCCCGCGAACTATAAAGTTCTATTCCTTCAGGGTGGGGCTTCCATGCAGTTCGCTATGGTTCCGTTGAACCTGATGAAAAACGGAAAAGCAGATTATGTTAATACCGGCGAATGGTCGACGAAAGCGATCAAAGAAGCTCAAAGGTACGGGGACGTAAAAGTCGTTGCAACATCAGAACCGGAAGTTTTCAATCATCTGCCTAAGATAAATGAAAGTGATTTCAGAGCGGATGCGGATTACGTTCACATGACTTCGAACAATACCATCTTCGGAACTTCATGGAAGAAATATCCTGATGTAAAAGGAAAACCGCTTGTTGTTGACATGTCGTCCGACATCCTGTCAAAAGTGATCAATGTGAACGATTATGCGCTGATCTATGCAGGCGCGCAGAAAAACATCGGACCCGCAGGCGTTACGCTTGTTATAATTAGAGAAGACCTGATCGGTTGCGCAAGACCCGAAACGCCTACTATGCTTAACTATAAGACCCACGCCGATAACGGATCCATGTTCAATACTCCTCCTACATACGGCATCTACATCGCAAAACTCGGATTTGAATGGCTGCAGAGCATGGGCGGAGTACCCGCGATCCAGAAGATAAACGAGAAGAAAGCCGCTATGCTTTATGACGCGATCGACAATTCGAAGCTTTTCAAATGTCACGTTCAGGCGAAAGAAGACCGTTCGATCATGAACATCCCGTTCAGAACGCCGACTGAAGAACTTGACAAGAAATTCCTCGCTGACGCTGCAAAAGAAGGCCTTGTAACTTTAAGCGGCCACAGAAAAACAGGCGGAATGAGGGCCAGCATATACAACGCTATGCCTGTTGAAGGCGTTGAAAAACTCGTTGCTTTCATTAAAAAATTCGACAAAGAGAACTAAAAGGGAGTATCGACATGACGAAAAAAGTACTTCTTGCTACAGAAAAACCCTTCGCGAAAGTAGCCGTTGAGGGTATCGCGAACATTTTTAATAAAGCCGGATATGAGCTTATTAAGCTTGAGAAATATACCGAAAAAACCGATCTGCTTAAGGCTGTTGAGAACGCGGACGCCATGATCATCAGATCGGATAAAGCTGACGCAGATGTTATTGCAGCTGCAAAAGCTCTGAAAATTATAGTCAGGGCAGGCGCAGGATACGATAATATCGATCTGAACGCAGCTACTGCAAAAGGCATCTGCGCCCAGAACACTCCGGGACAGAATTCCAACGCGGTAGCCGAACTCGCGATCGGATTTATGCTGTTCGCGGCAAGGAACAAGTTCACTCAGGGTAACGGAAGCGAGCTGAAAGGGAAAAAACTTGGAATTCACGCGTACGGGAACGTCGGAAGGCTTGTGGCAAATATCGCCAGAGGATTCGGAATGGAGATCTACGCTTTCGATCCTTTTGTAGAAAAAGCTAAAATGGAAGCGGAAGGCGTTAAGGTCTTTGATAAAATGGAAGACCTTTACAGCCAGTGCGACTACGTTTCGCTACACATCCCTGCGAATGATAAAACGAAAAAATCGATCAATTACGATTTAATGTCGAAAATGAAAAAAGGCGCGGCTCTGATCAATACTGCCAGAAAAGAAGTGATCTGTGAAGAAAGCTTAAAAAAAATCATGGCTGAAAGAGAGGACTTTAAATACATTACGGACATCGCGCCGGAATGCCATGCAGAACTTATGGAAAAGTACGGAGCCAGATATCACGCGACTTCAAAGAAAATGGGCGCGGAGACATCGGAAGCCAACATAAACGCGGGACTCGCAGCAGCGAACCAGATCGTTAATTTCTTCGAAAAAGGCGACAGGAAGTTCCAGGTAAATAAGTAAAAAGTTTTATAAACGAAAAAAGGCGGTCGATTGGCCGCCTTTTTTCATTTGGATAAATTTCGAACGAGATCTCATTTGTCAATATTACTTTTACACGATCTTAATCCTGAATTCAGCTTATCGCTGGCTTCCTCGCATGCTTTATTAATAAGCTTTTCATAGGTTTTATTAAAATCCTCGATAAATTGAATAAGCAGTTTTCCCTCTTCGGTAAGTCCGGTAAATCTTCTTCCGTTATCTCTTTGTTGTTTTACTATCCGGTAGCCCAGGATATCCTCGATCTCTTTCAATTTAGCCAGACTTTTTTTATAATTGAATCCCGTTTCATTTGAAGCGGATTTAAGCGTTCCAGATTCTTCGATCGCCTTTAAGAGCCTCATCTGACCATAGCCGAAGATACCCTCGCCGTCTTCGGTCTCGAGCCATACTTTATAATTGAATCTTATTTTCGGCCTGTCAGGGCTCATTACTTACTTCTCCGGATAGTAATTAATGTCATATTTTCGAATAATATTTTATTTCTCCGCTGCAGACCTTGCACATGTCTTTTCCTTCTCTAAAAGGATACGACTCTCCGCACACCGGGCAGACTGACGCTATTGTGTGTTTTTCCTTATTATCTTTCTTTATTTCTACTAAAACCTTCTGTACTGAAATTATGCTGCTTCCGGCCTCTTTGATCGATCTTAAAAGCGCTTCCGAATCCTGATCGTGTTTCGGTTTAGTTCTAAAAAACCATTCCTGAACAGGCGGATAATCTTTTAATTTTTCATTGTCGAGATATAATCTTATTCCTTCTCCTGTGTATTTATCATAGAAAGTAATTGCGAATCTGCCTATCTTTTCGATCTTAAGCCAGCCGTTACCGATTGTGCAGGGTGTGAGAAGCTGAACAGCATCAGGCAGACATTTTACCGATTCGCATACAACATCATACAATCCGCCTTTCGGAAGTTTTTTGTAGGCCATATCGACCATATATCCACCGATGATCAGTCCCGGTGCGACAGTTCCGTGAAAGTCTGTGACCAATTTAACATATTCGTCATATTTCATTCCGCAAATATCGCTCATTGAAGTTCCTTGTTTTCTATATTTTTACATAAACTTTTTTCGTGTAGTGCTTAAAATCCGGCGTTCCTGCCCCCTGCCTTATCAGCTTCATTATCATATCAGAGTCATTTACAACAGAACCTGCTAGAATACTTACTCCGTAATCTTTAAATATTTCAGGGAATAATGGCGTTGTAGGTCCGAGCATAGCTACGGGGTATCTTTTCCCGCACATGCTGATCAGGCTGTCGTAAGTGCCGTTAACTATGCTTGTCGAGCTTAGAATAGCTGCTTCTGCCCAGCTATTCAGCCTGTCCGTGAGTTCTTCTTCATCTCCCATGTTATTGCCTTTATCGGCGATGTAGATATCAACGCCCTTTTCTTGTAACAGCTTTACTACAGGCCTGAAAAAACCGACCATTACGAGTCTGCTGTTTTTCTTCAGGTTTAGCGTATCAAAAACCGTGCTGTTGTCATAATCATGGGGAAATTTTTCTGCTCTTTCAGAATTAAGCGCATTCAAAAGAGCCATTGCCATACTGCGTGATGACGGACTGCTTACTGTAAGATTTTTCAAAAGTTCGACGGCCGGCATTCCTTCATAGTCGGTAAATCTCTCTTTATCCTGCCCGCAGCAGTCTTGATGTGACCATGTCCAGGATAGTCCCGCATGTCGGTTACATATCTGCACCGCACAGTAATTAACTCCCAGAGTTACGGTTTTGACTGTTTTATTCTCTGCCGAATGAATTGAACCGGCGAGAAGTTTTTCTAAGATATTCAAATTGATTCACCGTGTAAATTCTTATATAAAGAAAAGAACGGGCAGATGCCCGTTCTTTATTCTTGTATTATTTATACACATTTACGGCGCAGGCTTTGTACTCCGCCGTTTTCGTTTCAGGATCGAATGCGGGATTGGTTAGCCAATTCGCGTTCCCTTCGCGATAATGGAAAGTCATCCAGACCATTCCGGCCGGAACTTCTTCGGTCACTCTTGCCGAAACATGAACTTTACCCCTTCTCGATTCAACATATACCTTCTCGCCGTGTTTAATTCCTAGCCTTTCTGCATCGGCTACCGAAATATCAGCTGTTTCCTCTTTATAAAGAGCGTCCATTCCGGCTCTTCCTGTCTGAGTTCTCGTGTGGTACTGATAGAGCCTTCTTCCCGTACTTAAAACGAACGGGAAATCCTTGTCTTCGACTTCGGCCGGAGGTGTCCACTCAACGGATTTGAATACTCCTTTCCCGTGAGAGAATTTTCCGTCTTTATGCAGAAATTTTGTTCCCGGATGTTCAACGGTCGGGCATGGCCACTGCAGACCGTCATTTTCGATCCTTGAGTACTTAACTCCGCTGTAAGCAGGAGCGAGCACAGATATCTCGTTGTCCCAAAGTTCCTGACCGCTGTTCGAAGGCCAGTTGTGCCCCATGTGTTTAGCAAGTTCTTTAAAAATCCACCAGTTCGGTTTGGCGATCCCGGGCGGATTCTTGACCGAACGGACTCTGTTTATCCTTCTCTCGCTGCTTGTGAAAGTACCGTTGTCTTCGCTCCACGCCGCTGAAGGAAGAATTACATCGGCGAATTTTGTTGTTTCGTTCGGGAAAATATCCTGAACGACTAAAAATTCAGCGGATTCAAGGCAGTGCTCTACGTGAGAGATGTCCGGTTCCGAGTTGGCAAGGTTCTCGCCGAATATCCAGAATCCTTTTATCTTTTTAGAAACAAGCCCGTCCATCATATCGGGCATCATAATTCCGTTCTTGTCGGACATGCCTGTTACGCCCCATGCTTTCTCGAATTTCTCTTTAGCCGCGGGATCGATAACTTTCTGATATCCCGGATAAACGTTAGGAAGAGCGCCCATATCGCAGGCTCCCTGAACGTTGTTCTGGCCCCTTAAAGGATTTACGCCGGCGCTTTCCATTCCCATATTACCCAGAAGCATCTGAAGGTTGGCAGTGCTCATAACGTTGTTCTTGCCGCATGTGTGTTCGGTGATCCCGAGGGTATAGCACAGCATAGCTGGTTTTACGGAAGCGAGCGTTTTCGCTATTTCGACTATAAGCTCAGGTTTAATCTTGCAGATATCAGCTGCTCTTTCCGGAGGATATTTCATTACAGTTTCTTTTAAAGCTTCGAAATCTAAGCAGTTCTTCTCTACGAATTCTTTATCATAAAGATCTTCTTTTATCAGAACATACATAAGCCCGTTTAAGAAAGCAACGTCCGTTCCTACTTTGATCTGCGCATGAAGTTTTGCGTGTTTTACAAGCGGCTGTTTTCTCGGATCGACAACGATTAGTGTCGCTCCGTTCCTTACGGCGTTCTTTAAAAATGTCGCCGCTACGGGATGAGCCTCTGTCATGTTAGTTCCTATACAGAGAAAGCATTTTGCGTTCCTGAACTCCGAGAATGAGTTAGTCATCGCTCCTGATCCAAATGAAGTTGCCAGACCGGCAACGGTCGGAGCATGTCAAGTCCGGGCGCAGTGGTCTATATTATTGGTCTTGAAGACGCTTCTGAAAAGCTTCTGCATGCTGTATGAGTCTTCGTTGATACTTCTTGCACAGCTTACGCCCGCTACAGCGTCCGGTCCGTCCTTTTCTATAATAGCTTTGAATTTACTTGCAATAAGTCCCAGAGCTTCATCCCATGATGCTTCTCTGAACTGACCTTTTTCCTTTACTAAAGGAGTAGTCAGCCTGTCTTTCGAATATATGAAATCATATCCGAATCTTCCCTTCACGCAGAGCCTTCCTTTATTCGGTTCCGCATCCTCTACACCCGTAACCTTTACTATCTGATCGTCTTTAACGTGAAGTTCAAGCTGGCAGCCGACTCCGCAGTAAGGGCAGGTTGTTCTTACTTTCTGTGTTTCCCAGTAACGTGATCTTCCCTTGTTCTTTTTCTCGACTATCGCTCCTACAGGACATATCTGAACACATTCGCCGCACTGAACACAGGTAGATTCACCCATCTTTTTATCGGCATCAAAAACTATCTCGGTATGATGGCCTCTGTGCCCGAAATCAAGAACTTCGTTTACAACGACGTTATTACACGCCGCGACGCATCTTCCGCAGGAAATACATTTGTTCCTTTCAACGTAAATAAATTCCGAGGATATGTCGAATTCCCTGTTGATCTCGCCATACTGAACCGACGGCCTTTCGATCCCCAGATAATATGCCGCATCCTGAAGTTCGCAGTTCCCGTTCTGCTCGCAGGCAAGGCAGTCGTGAGTCCCCGATGAAAGCATAAGATCGACAACAAGCCTCTGAGCGTTGAGAACGGTCGGACTGTTCGTAGTTACATTCATGTCCTCTTTTACTATAACAGAACATGAAGTCTGCAGGCCTCTCATGCCTTCGATCTCAACAACGCAGGCTCTGCATTTGCCGGCTACGCCGACTTTTTCGTGATAGCATAGATGCGGGATGTAAATACCTGCCGCAAGAGCTGCCTGAAGAACGGTCTGTCCTTCTCTGGCTTCAACCTGTTTTCCGTTGATGGTAATGTTCATTTTGCCTCCGCTCAAATATTAAAATTTTATTCTGTCAGAATTCACTAGTTTAAATAATGTATAAATCACAGATATTCCTTCTTCTTATACGTTCATCTGATTTTATTTATTTTCCGAATTGCACACTTCTGCAATTCGGGCTAAAATTTAATAATGCGGGTATTGAATGTCAAGTTATATTTATATCTAAATATATTATATAAATTAAAGATATTTATACTTAAATAATTCAGTCAAAACTGCTTTTTAATTCGTTCAAGAGGTCCCTGGTTGCGTTATCGCACGCTGCTCTAAGTATATTCTCATACCTATAATTAAATCTGTCAAATGCTTCGATAAGAATTTTACCTTTTTCGGTCAGTACCGTATTTCCTTTTTCAACCCCGCCTCTGTGCGTGATCAGTATCTTGAATCCTAACAATGATTCGATTTCTTTTAGCTTTCCCCAGCTTTTACGGTAGTTGAATCCGATCACTTTCATCGCATTGTTGAGTGTTCCGGTTTCATTTATCGCTTTTAAAAGCCTCATCTGACCGTAGCCGAGAATTCCTTTCTCTTCTGCGGTTTCGATCCAGATCTTGTAATTGAACCTGATGTTTATCTCGTTATTGTTCATTTTCAGCTCCTATGAATCAATGAGATTTATTTAATTCTGTTCGAACAGAACCCTTTCGAAATGCGAATATACATTAAAATTCGTGCTTCGCGCAAAACCTACGAGCGTTATTCCGTTCTCTTCTGCCAGTTCAACCGCTTTCTGAGTCGGAGCGCTTCTTGATATGAGCATTCTTACACCTGCATAGATAAGCTTTAAGACTATCTCAGACGAAATTCGCCCGCTTGTGAGAACGATCTTATCACTCAATGGTTTTCCTGCCAGATAAATGTTACCTATGACCTTATCTATCGCGTTATGCCTTCCTATGTCTTCGCGCATAACTAGAATTGAATTTCCGTCGGTTACCGCCGCACTGTGAACTCCTCCGGTTGCAAGAAACAACTCAGATGATTTATTGAATTCGTTCATTACGGCTGATATTTGCATATTTGTTATAGTAAAATCCCATGCCGGCGTATTACCTGAACGGTTAAGATTAAATAAAAGGGTCCCCGCACCGCATCCTACAGGTTTTAGCTTCGAAAATACCATTTCCTTTATAACAGAGTTATCCGCAAGCTCAATATGCATGATATTTTTACTTTCTTCGTAATTGAGGCTTACAAGCCTGTTTTCTTCTGTAACTATACCCGAAGTTACAAGATACCCCGCCGTTAATTCTTCAAGCTGCTCGGGAGAGCAGGTCAAAAAGCTTAAATTCTTATAATCAATAGCCAGATTCAGGATCATTTCATTAACGACCTGATCCGAGATCTTTGACCTGACGTTATTTCTATATTTTATTATATTTTTAAAAGTTGAGATTTCCATTTGAATTTATTCCGGTTTGTGAAGCCCGATCGCGTTAAGAAGATCGTGCTTAGTGTTTATGTTGATAAAACTTTTCCTGTTAACTTCACTATCTTCGAGTTCCCAGAAAAATACATTCGCTTTCGAAAAAAAGCTTCTTACTGAAAGGTCTGTTGAAGTTTTGATATGCTGTTCAAACCTCTCGGCGACCGAAACTGAATAGATCGAATGCAGGGGTTCATAAAAATCCTTTATCTTCGGAACGATTATCTCGCAGCCTCTATTTATAAATTCCTTGATCTCTTCTTCCACAAGCGCGGTATTGATGAAAGGCATGTCGCACGGGAAAAAAAATACAGCCTTCCCTTTTGCATTTTTTAAGGCAGAATGTATCCCGCCCAAAGGCCCGATGTCCGTTATAATATCTTTGAATATTTTTACGTTCTGATATTGATTATAGTGCGTTGGATGATTCGATATTATTAGCGTTTCGCCGAAATATTTATCCGCAAAAGCAATTATCTTTTCAAGATTTGACTTTTCTCCGATTTTCAAAAGCGCTTTATTCTCGCCATTCATTCTTTTCGCTTTTCCGCCGGCGAGTATCGCGCACGATATATTTATGTTTTTATTCATTTATAAAAACAAATACCTTCACGCTTGTGAAGGTATTTGTCCGTTAAAATAACCTATGATTAGTTCTTGCCGTATTCTTTATTGTTTGTCATGAACGCAACGATCAGACCTGCAAGAAGGAATACCGCTCCCGCCAGGAATGTGTTGTTCGCTGCTGTCGCAGGATTTGAATCTTTAAAATAAGCAGCGATCTGGGGTCCTACGAGACCTCCCATTGACCATGCAGTAAGAAGAGTTCCGTAAACAACTGCCATGACTTTAGGTCCGAATACGGTCATAACAAATGATGGTGCTGTACCGAATCCGCCGCCGTAGCAGAGGAGTATATAGCATACGAGAATGCTGAATATTATCGGGCTTGATACTACCATAAGAAGTAAGAATACTACAAGCTGGGTTCCGAGAATAAGTCTGAACGCCTGAGCTCTTCCGATCTTGTCAGAAAGTCCGCCCCAGAAGAAACGGCCGATCCCGTTGAACAGTGAACTTATAGCGATAAGGGTCGCTCCTGATGCAGCAAGAGCTACTTTATCCAGTGATCCGTCCTGTTTTTTCAGAAGGTCCTGGAGAAGCGGTGACTGGAATCCGATGAACATGATACCTGCTGTAATATTGCAGAAGAAGAAGAACCATATTTTCCAGAATGGACCAGACATAATGCTTTCTTTTACCGTAAGATTACCCTGAGCATTAGATGAAGCTGTAGCAGCCGGAGGAGTATATCCTTCGGGAACATATCCTGCCGGAGGATTCTGGAAAGTCAGACCGGCGATTATTCCGGGGATACCGAGAACAAGACCGATCACTATAAATGCTGTCTGGAAATCAGTAACGCCGTCCGTTGTGAACATATCCATGATAACCGGAGCGAATACTTTGCTCATGAAAAGAGCTCCGAGTCCGAATCCCATTACGACCATACCTGTGATGAATCCCTTTTTATCCGGGAACCATTTTGCAGCCGTAGCTACAGGAGTAACATATCCGAGTCCGAGACCTATACCGCCTATAACACCGAGTCCGATGTAAAGGAAAGGAAGGCTGGGGTTATCTCCGCCTAAAGCGATTCCGCCGAGTATCCATCCTAGACCGTAAAGTACAGCGCCTGTAACGGCAAGCTTACGCGGACCGAATTTGGGCAGGATGAATCCGCCGATCATAGCGCCGATACCCAGGAAACATATAGAGAAAGAAAGTATCCATGCTACCTGAGAGTTGTTCCATACTTTTTTATTGGCTTCAGTTAATTTCGCCTCTTCTGTAGTAATAGTTTCTTCAGCCGTTTTTACCGCTGTTTCAGCATTTGCCTTGATTGTATTAGCTTCGGTCATTGCTGTTTCTGAAGCTGCGAGCTGTGATTCTGCAGCCGTGATCATTTCAAGCTTAGCTTTTGTAGGTTTTTTACCTGCATCAGCTTTTACAGTTTCAAGGTTTGCTGCAGAAGCCTGATTTAAAGATAGCGCATCCTGCAATGCTGTTTCTGCAGATTGTAAAGCTTCCTGGCTGGTCAATAATGTTGCTTTTGCCGTTTCGATGTTCGCGGTGATCTCTGTAACTCCGGCGATCTCTTTAGAATTATCGATCAGAGGATTCTGAAAGAAACTCCATGCATAAATAGTACCCAGAGTGATCTGTAGTACTGTACCCATGATGGCTATCAGCCAACGGTTTCCGCTTTTTTCTGCCATTTTTTCTCCTGTTTTTTGGTTTCTGTTTATTCTATTTTATGCTCTTTCAAGTTTACATGCGCATACTTTGTATTCAGGTATTTTCGCGATCGGGTCAAGCGCGTTGTTAGTCAACTGGTTAGCAGGCGCTTCCCAGAAATGGAAAGGCACAAAAGCAGTTCCGTTCGGGATTCTTTTCGTAATAAACGCTTTCGTTGTTATGCTGCCCCTTCTTGTCGTGACTTTTACCATTTCTGAATTCTTAACGCCTATTCTTTCAGCATCCTCGACCGATATCATCACATGAGGTCCGGCAAGATTGTTCAGACCTTCAGATTTTCTCGACATCGTTCCTGTATGGAAGTGCTGCAGGATACGGCCGGTTGTCAGATATGTAGGAAATTCGGCGTCGGGAAGCTCTGCAGGATCTTTAAACGGTATCGGGAACATTGTTCCGAGTCCTTTTGTGAATTTTCCGACGTGGAGAACCGGTGTTCCGGGATGTTCGGTCGTCGGGCATGGCCAGTGAAGACCGTATCTGCCTATCCTGTCGTAAGTCATTCCGGCATAAGAAGGTGTTACCGCCCTTATCTCATTAAATATGTCTTCAGCTTTTGTGTAATTCCAGTTGAGTCCCATTTTATTGGCTATTAGCTGATGGATCTCCCAGTCGTGAAGTGCCGAACCTGGCGCTTTTACAGCCGGATTGAGTTTCTGAACCCTTCTTTCAGTATTGGAGAAAGTTCCTTCTTTTTCAGCATAAGTCGAAGCCGGCAGAACTACATGAGCGAATTTTGCGGTTTCAGTCATGAAAATATCTTCGACTACTAAAAATTCGAGTTTTTTCAGAGCTTCTTCGGCGTGATGAAGGTCAGGATCCGAGATCATCGGGTTTTCGCCCATAATGTAGAAAGCCTTCATTTTCCCTTCGTAAGCATCATCAAAAGCTACCGTCATCGGTTTGCCGGGCTTGTTGTTAAGCTTTACTTTCCAATAGTTTTCCATCTTAGCCTGCGCGTCTGCATTAGCGACCTGCTGATAAGCCGTATATACGTTCGGCAGTCCGCCCATATCGCACGCTCCCTGAACGTTCGACTGCCCCCTTAACGGATTTACGCCGCCGCCGGGAATACCCATGTTCCCGCAGAGCATCTGAAGGTTCGCTGTTGATTTCACGTTGTCAACGCCTGTAGTATGCTGAGTTATACCCATTGCATAATATATCGCCGCGGCTTTGGCTTTTCCGAAAAGTTCAGCTATTTCTTCCAGCGTTTTTGCCGGTATACCTGAAATCTTTTCGACGTATTCAGGCGTGAATTTCTCGACTTCTTTTTTCAGAGCTTCGAATCCTTCGGGTTCAACTCTGTTCGCTATGAATTCCTTGTCTTCCCAGCCGTTCTTCAGAATGATGTGCATCATTCCGTTCATCACGGCTACGTCTGTTCCCGGTCTCTGACTTGCGTAAATTGCCGCGAAATCGGCGAGTTTTATCTTTTTGGGATCTATCACGATAAGTTTTGTTTTGCCTTCTATCACTGCCTGTTTTAACCTTGCGGATATAACGGGGTGAGCTTCGGTTGTATCTGATCCGATTATCAGTGCTACATCTGATGATTTTATTCCGTTGATGTCGTTAGTCATAGCTCCTGATCCGAATGATGCGGCCAGACCGGCCACTGTTGAGCTATGTCAGAGACGCGCGCAGTGATCGATATTGTTCGTTCCGATCGCTGTCCTGAATAATTTCTGGAATGTATAGTTTTCTTCATTAGTAACTTTTGCAGAAGCCAGACCCATTATTGTATCTGCCCCGAATTTATCTTTGATCTCCGTCATTTTTGACGCAACTAAAGCTATAGCTTCTTCCCAGCTAGCTTCTCTGAACTGCCCGTTCTCTTTGATTAATGGAGTTGTGAGCCTGTCCGGATGACCGACGAAATCGAATCCGTATCTGCCTTTTACGCAGAGCATTCCTTTGTTGACCGGAGCGTCTTCTACCCCCCTGACTTTAATGATCTTGTTCGTTTTTTCGTTAACATGAAGCTCTAGCTTGCAGCCTACTCCGCAGTACGGACAGACTGTTTCTACCTTTTTCAGATCCCACAGTCTTCCTTTTCCGCGCGCGTTTTTATCTACTATTGCGCCTACCGGGCACATCTGAACGCATTCACCGCATTGTACGCAGGACGATTCTCCCATTTTTTTGTCGGTATCAAAAACTATCTCCGTATGATGTCCTCTGTGACCGAAATCGAGCACCTGGTTCACGACGGTCGTGTTACATGCTGCAACGCATCTTCCGCAGGAAATACATTTGTTCCTCTCAACATAAACGAATTCAGATGATGTATCGAATTCTCTGTTGATCTCGCCGTATTGAACTGACGGTCTTTCTATTCCGAGGAAATAAGCAGCGTCCTGAAGTTCGCAGTTCCCGTTCTGTTCGCAGGCCAGACAGTCATGAGTTCCTGATGAAAGCATCAGATCTATCACAAGCTTCTGTGCGTTCAGCGCATTTTGAGAACAGGTGTTGACAACCATATCCTCTTTCGCCATTACGGAACAGGAGGTCTGAAGCCCTCTCATTCCTTCTACTTCAACTACACATGCTCTGCATTTTCCCGCCGCGCCTATCTTTTCGTGATAGCAGAGGTGCGGGATGTAAATTCCATTGGCAAGAGCAGCCTGAAGAATCGTCTGTCCTTCTCTGGCTTCTATATTTTTGCCGTTAATGGTAATTTTCATTACTGGCTCCGTTTTTTATTTTATTAGTTTCTGAAATTCGTCTTTGAATTTTTCATACATTGCTTTTATCGGCATAGCGAAAGCCTGACCGGTAGGACAGAGCGTCGATCCGCCCTCGTTGACCGAAGTTATAACTCTCATCATATTATCGAGGTCTTCCTGCTTTGCTTTACCTTTTAGAAGTTTTTCAAGTATTTTTACGATCGTGTACGAACCTTCTTTGCAGGGCGTGCATTTTCCGCAGCTTTCGTGAGCGTAGAATTTTATCGTTCTGTATGCTATTTCTGGTATCGAGAACTCTTCGCTTATGACCATTATTCCGCCTGAACCGAGCATAGTTCCTTTTTTTATGCAGGCATCGTAATCCATGTTCAAGCCTTCAAGTTCATCCGCTTTAAGGATCGGTACTGACAGTCCGCCGACGATAACGGCTTTAAGTTTTCCTTTAGCTCCGCCTGCCGCTTCGAGAATCTTGCTGAAGGGCACTCCGAGGGGGAATTCGTAAACTCCCGGCTTATTCACGCAGCCGCTGATCCCGAAAAGCTTGAATCCGGTATTATTCTCGTAACCGTAATTTTTGAATTCGTCCGCGCCTTTCTCGATAATGAACGGAACGCTCGCAAGTGTTTCGACGTTGTTCACGATAGTTGGACATCCGTAAAGTCCTGCAACAGCAGGGAAAGGAGGTTTCATCCTCGGCTGACCTCTTTTGCCTTCGATAGATTCTATTAGCGCAGTTTCTTCTCCGCAAACGTAAGCTCCGGCCCCTCTGTGAACTATTATGTCGAAATCTTTCATCTGCCCGTCTGCTTTAGCTTCATCAATGGCTTTGTCAAGTATATCGGCTATCCAGTCGAATTCTCCTCTAATGTAAATAAATCCGAGCTTGGAACCAATGGATTTTGCCGATATTATCATTCCTTCGATTAATAGATGCGGATCGTACTCCATGATCTGTCTGTCTTTAAAAGTTCCTGGTTCGCCCTCATCCGCGTTGCAGATCAGATAAATAGGTTTACCTGTGCCTTTTGCAAGAAATCCCCATTTGACCCCTGCCGGGAAACCGGCTCCGCCTCTGCCTCTTATGGCTGATATCTTAACTTCGTTCAGTATATCCTTAGGCTCCATAGATTGAGCTTTCGCAAGAGCTTTATAACCGCCGTTCTTTTTATAAACTTCTATCGAAGTGGAATTTTTTAGTCTTCTGTTCTTGAGAAGAACGTTACATTCCGTTCCGCCGTAATAAACAGGTTCTTCCGGTTTAGGCATCACGCCTTTCTTGAGTGAATCGATAAGGTTTTTCGTCTTTTCGGTAGTCATATTTTCGAAATAAGTATCATTTACCTGAATAACGGGGCATGTGCCGCATGAAGCGAGGCATTCCACTTCGTTTAATGTGAACAAGCCGTCTTTTGTCGATTCTCCCGGATTGATCCCAAGTTCTTTTTTAACAAATTCCAGGATCTTTACCGCTCCGGCAAGAGTGGCGGGAATGTTCGTATCCACCTGAATATGGAATTTCCCGACTTTCTTCGTGTTGTACATCGTGTAGTAGGTCGCCACCCCGTACGCTTTTCCCGATGTGACGCCGACGAATTTTGAAACTTCGTTCATGTCCTCTTCGGAAAGGTAATTCCCGTTGGCTTTCTGAGCAAGCATCAATGCGGGCATCAGAGCCGAATCCTTGCTTGGATAGCGGTCCTTCAGTTTCTGTATCCTGTCCATTATTTTCTGATCAAGCATATACGCTCTCCCTTTATGATAATTTGTTCTATTTTAACTGTGAAATTTTTCACATCTGAATAAATCCCTGAAAAATATTATTAATATATTACAATGTCAATTTGAAAATTTAATATGTTTAACATTAAAAACCCGACATTAAGCCGGGTTTCTTTAATATCTTGTATAGCTTATTTTACGGGTACCGGTTCCGGCACCTGGAATATTCCCAGAAGATCTTCTGATGAAGATATCATCTGTTCAACACCACTGTCGACGGCTGTTCCTTTATCCGCCCATAATTTCCACTGATATATCTCTCCAGGGACAAGCTGGGCAGAAGCCGTTCCGTCAAAATCGAACTGGACGCTTGTTACGCTGTCGTCAATATATCCGTGATTTACAGTACCGTCAGAATTGAATCCGCCCCATATCCTGTTCCCATTTATATCTCTCACTTCGATGAAATATTCTTTTGTGGAAGGATATGCTTCCCAGCTGAAAGTCGGTGTCGATGAATCGGCCATATATGCATAGATCGAATCAGCCGGATTGGTAGGTGAAAGTAGTTTTATTGAACCTGTAACGCTGAAGTTCAATACCGTACCGCTGTCCGCAGGAAAGCTCAAGTCCAAAGATCCCGGATTTTTAAATATCCAGTCAGGATCTATTACGTAGCCGTCATTTTCAAATGATGCCCACGCCAAAAATTCTCCGTCAGGAATGCTGTCTAAGCTGTAATTCCCGCCGTCCTCTCTCGTTCTCATTCCGGGTATCACTTGTTTAGTAGCAGGATCACGGAGAACTACATCGACATTCGAAGTATCTGTCGTTGCAAGAAACGAAATATTTCCCGATAGAGAAGAACCTGAGTAACCGGTAATAGTTATCGGTACATTTACGTGCGGTGTCGAATTCGAGATCGCAGCCGATGCCGTTCCCGAAATTTTATATCCGGCTTTGAAAATATCAAGGTCATAGCTTCCGAACGGAACGTTGTATATCACGAAATATCCGTCGGGTCCGGTCACTCCGCCGTATTTTTTATCGGAATTCAAAGTGTTTTCCGCGATCACGAGAACATTATTTACAACAGGTGAAACCGTTCCTTCTATATAGCCCGAGTTCGGTATAACATTTTCGTTCAGGTATCTGTTCTGTACGTTGTTTATATGAGCCGTTACAAAAAAAGGAACCGGTGTAACGTTAGGAGCAGGAGACGGATCGTATTCCTGGGCAGTAACTTCGAGATAGTAATTTCCAGAAGCTATCTCGAAAGTGCATTCGCCGTTTAGATCAGTAAGTTCTCTGGCTACAGACTGGTTTGTTTCGGCATTGTAAACAACTACATTCGAATTGAAGATCGCTGTCGTATCGGTCGGAGTTTTGCCGTAAACATGAACGGTCAGATACGTCGGTTTCGGTTTAGATGGAGAATCGTCGTCAGAACAGCCGAAATAGAAAACCGCTGTCAGCACCAGCATTAACAAATAAACAGATCTTTTCATACTTTCCCTCATTTTTAATTTAACTTTATGCGGTCTGTCAAATAATAATAATATAACATTTTTATTTAAAAATTAAAAATTAAAAAAAAGAGCAGGATAACCTGCTCTTAATAATAATGCAAATGCGGATTTATTACTTACTTACAGGTCCCTTGACCTCAATAGCAGCAGGAGATACTTTTGTAGTGTTCTTTGCGACAACTTTAAAGAACATTTTCGAATTTCCTGATACGGAATTATAAGTATACTCGCTTACAGAGACGTTCGTGAGGAGTGAATATGTTCCGTACGGTGTAGTGCTTGAGTAAATATCATAGCTCGTTGCATTTGCCGAATCGTCCCAGTTGATGTAAATGTTGCCGCTTACGACAGAAGTTGTTACGTTCGCCGGTACCGCCGGAAGGATATAAAGCCTTACGTTCCATGCGGAAGAATATGCGCTCGAACCGAAATTATTAGTCGCCAGCACTTTCCAGTAATAAGTCGCTGCAGCCAGATCCGTCCCGGGGGTATATGTGCTTGCCGTAGGAGACTGCGTGATCTCAGGAGAACTGAAGTCCGAGTTGTTATCAACAATGATCGTGTACGAAGTTGCTCCGGATACGTCAGCCCAGTCGAATGTCGGGGTGAGATCTGTTGTAGAGCTTACGTCTGCAGGTGAAGAAAGCGTTGGGACCGCAGGAACGTTACCAAGTATGAAATACCATCTTGCAGAATATGAGCTTGAGCCGAATTTATTGTTCGCAAGAACTTTCCAGTAGTGTCCGCCGGCAGCAAGATTTGTTGCCGGAGTAAATGTGCTTAAGGTTACCGTAGTGTCGATCTCTATAACGCTGAAATCCGAGTTGCCGACAAGTAATGTGTAAGAAGTCGCGCCGGATGCATCAGACCAGTCTAATGTGGGCGTAAAATCTGTTAGGTATGACCATGTTGCCGGAGAGATCAGTGTCGGGGCTGAAGGAAGACTGCCGAGTTCAAATGTCCATACTGATGAATAGCTGCCTGATAAAGCTGAAATATTTGTTCGTACTTTCCAGTAATAAGTTCCGGTTGCAAGATTTGTTCCGGGAGTATAAGTACTTGCTGTCGGAGTCTGGTTTATTTCCGGAGAGCTGAAATTGGAATTATTGTCAACCAGTATGGTATATGATGTCGCAATATTCACGTTCCCCCAGTCAAAAGTCGGAGTCAGATCTGTTGTTAGGCTTAAATCTGCCGGTGATGAAAGAACAGGTGCAGGTATAGCAAGCACATCAAATTCCACAGGTATAGTGACAATTGCGTTGACCGGATCATTTGTTGTTAATGTTATTATGGCTTTGTAAACACCTGCAAAAAGATCTACAGAATCGAATGTCGCGTTAATAGGGTCATTTTCTGACGGCTGCACGATACCGGATTCAGGTGAAAGTGTCAGCCATTTAACCGTAGGTCTTATCAGAACTGCATAATTATTCTTAATCAACTGGGCATTGTAAACGACTTCCAATCCTATTGTTCCAGTAATATCTTCAACTCCAGCAGAACAATTTTCTAACCATCCGTTCATCTCTTTATATTGGAGAAGTATTGAACCATTCTGATACAGAATTATCTGAAATGTATTAGTACTCAGGCTGTCATATTGGCTCACACCGTTGAACTGAACAATAAATCTTTTATTCGAACTGTCTGAAAAATAATAAACCCCACCCCTTACTGACGGGTCAAGATCATTCCAAAATGCTGCAATAAAGTTATTTGGTTCAAAATCTGAATTCGGTATCGGAAAATTGTTATAATCGTCGTAATCCGAATCGAAGATCAAATATCCGTTGCTGCAGACATTTACAGTATTGTATATATTTCCATAGAAATCAAAATTAAATCCTAAATTCAGAGGATTCGTAACTTCCTCGTCTCCTATATACAAGTTCGTACCGAAAGAAGATATATCAACCCAGTTGTAATCAGGTCCATCTAACTCGTCGCTGTCTTTCCAGTAGTATCCAAATGCATCAGGACCACCACTTTTTGCTGCTGATTCATTAACTACATAATCAACCGTCATTCCATAGACTAATTCTTCTGTACCGTCATTTCCAATTGTAAACTGCTCCAAAGAGCTATCACCTTGATATACATGCGATTTCAAGGTATCAAGAGTTCCCAAGTTTAAAATCGGTAGACCGAAAAGTTGATAACTAACCAAAACTAACAATACTGCTGTGTATTCGCATCTCACTTTAGCCTCCTTGATGACTCTGTTTTTCATCGCAACTTCTTAAGCAAATTACTCAAAAAAAACTGAACTGTCAAGAATATTCGCAGATTTCGCAGATAGTGAATCTTACGAAAATTGCTGTTGACATATCGAAAAGTTTTTGTTATATTTTTTTCAGAGGGTTGATGGCAATAACGGCAAAACCCAAAAAACAGCAGTTAATTAAAATAGGGAGGCAACGGGCAAAAAACTAGAAAAGCGTTCACTTGTGCTTTGATGGATTACGATCAAAGTTTTTTGTAGAAAACAAAAAAACAAAGAGAGGTGATAAAAAAGATGGTCATGGGTACTTTCATAGCAATGATAGTCGCAAATGTGGAACCTAGTACTCCATTTACCACAGATAACAGGCTGAGATTTACACAAAATTCACAGAATTCTTTGAAATACACTTTAAAACGGAGTAGAAAATGAGAGGCTTGAAAGCTTTCACACTGATAGAAGTTCTAGTGACGGCAACCATACTTGTAATTGCAATTGTAGGCATGCTTTCAACTTTCATTGTAATTCAGAATATCATAATTGATGATACGCACAGATACAATGCTTCACTTGCAGTTAATCAGGTCTTTGAAGAAATACAGAGCAAGAATCTTATTTCAGAGGTGGATGATCTAATAGATGCTTCGCCGCATAAATATTTATTGCCCACTAACTCAGGAGATATGCTTACTCAGTATGATGTTACTCTTTCAAACTTGGGAGACATTCCTACATCTGGTACGGGTTTGTTAAAGTATGTGAGAGCAAATGTAACTGTTGACAACCGACAAATTTTTCAGGCAGAAATGCTTTCATCGGTACAGGAGTAATTATGAGAAAAGGATTTACACTGATCGAAGTTTTAGTGACCACTCTGATTGTTGGTATAGTCGGAATGGGGTCTATGTTTGCTGTTATCAATTCAACGAAAATTGT
>ENA-UPTA01000152-UPTA01000152.1-activated-sludge-metagenome-genome-assembly--contig:-NODE-152-length-74943-cov-6.705907_pt1 | contig 74943 bp, 65 predicted proteins | sample MGYA00238184_ERZ773361 | MGnify/ENA primary metagenome ERZ773361 (study PRJEB29100, sample SAMN05720205) | activated sludge metagenome | isolation source: anaerobic digester from wastewater...
GAAGCCAGACTTATGCGCTGGCTTCTTTAAAAAGTTTTATCGGACAACAGTGATTACTAATAAATTCCATGATGCCCGTAATGTGGCACTTTGGGTAAAAAAAGGCTGGCATGTGATACTAGCTTATGTTGTAGGCTTTTTTGCGTTATTCCTTATTCTGGGTTGGGAACCGGCATCGAACAAAGAGCATACAGAGCCCGCCATCGACTGCAAAGCCGCTGATTGCCCTGTAAGAGAAAAAGCACTGGAATTAAAAAAACATAAGATTGAAGAACAAAAAAAAATGATTCTTAGAAAAGTGCTTTGAAAGCCGCCATAATTTATGTTAAATAACATATAATTAAAACTCTTAAAAAACCGCAAACATTACTATTACAAAAGTTTGCGGTTTTTATATTTTGACTTTCAGAACAAATTAACTTCCTGTAATGCCTAATGAGGTAAATCACTTTGATATTTAGCGTCAAAGTTTATTTTTGCAGTTTAATTAAAACATTGACATATGAGTATATTTATATTAATTGTAATTGTTTTTGTACTGGGTTATGTTGCCATTGCCCTTGAGCACCCAATTAAAATTGACAAAGCTGCAAGTGCGCTTTTAATCGGAGTATTGTGCTGGACTATATACGTATTATCGGCTGATACAATTTTAAATCTTGGGTTCAGTCCAAACTGGAATGGCCATAGCGAACACGGTGAAACCTTGCATTTCGTCGGACACGAATTAAATCATCATTTGATTGATATCGCTCAGATATTATTTTTCCTTATGGGAGCCATGACTATTGTTGAAATTATTGATCAACACAACGGCTTTCGAGTTATAACTGATAAAATCAAAACTACTCATAAAGTAAAATTACTTTGGATAATTAGCTTTATTACATTCTTCATGTCGGCAGCACTCGACAATCTTACCACAACAATCGTTATGGTGGCATTGCTTCGCAAACTTATCGATGACAAACCGACACGCTGGTTTTATGCTAGTATGGTGATACTTGCTGCCAATTCGGGAGGTGCATGGTCGCCAATCGGTGATGTTACCACTATTATGCTTTGGATAGGGGGGCAGGTTACAACAGGAGCCATTATCACTCGCGTATTTCTGCCCAGTCTGGCCTCCATGGTTATTCCGCTGACATTGTTATCTTTTACTATGAAAGGACATGTTACACGACCTTCAAGCACGGGTGAATCAGCAGGTATAACATCGAACAAAGAACAACTTATCATACTTATAATCGGGGTATGCGCTTTGCTTTTTGTTCCTGTTTTCAAAACAATTACCCATTTACCTCCCTATATGGGAATGCTTTTGGGGTTAAGCATACTGTGGATTACTACTGAATTAATGCACCGCAAGAAAGAAAGTGAAAGTAAAAAGCGATTGGCTGTATTTAATATAATCAGAAAAATCGATACCCCAACAATTTTGTTTTTCCTCGGTATTTTAACAGCAGTAGCTGCATTGCAGAGCGCTGGACATTTGAATCTGCTGGCAGGATGGCTCGATGATAAACTTGGAAACATTTTCTTGATCGACGTAACCATTGGGTTATTATCATCGGTTGTCGACAATGTTCCACTGGTAGCCGGTGCTATGGGGATGTATCCGATTGAAGCTGTCGGTGCTGTTAATTATGCTGCCAACTTCATGCAGGATGGGTTATTCTGGGAGTTTCTGGCTTACTGTGCCGGTACAGGAGGCAGCATTCTTATCATTGGTTCGGCCGCCGGTGTGGCTGCCATGGGTTTAGAGAAGATTGACTTTATATGGTATCTGAAAAAAATCTCATGGCTTGCTTTACTTGGATACCTTGCAGGAGCAGGGGTATATTATCTGCAATCGTTAATATTTGTGCACTAAAGGAAGTATTAATTTTTACGGCTGAATTGTGAAAAAACTCATCAGAGGTCACTCATATCGATGGCTTCATCATTGGGCAATTCGCGAATTTCGCCATTTTCACATAAAACCGTGCGTGCAGGATACTTTTTAAGAACAGCATAGTTGTGGGTAACCATCACAATGGTTTTACCGGATCGGTTAAGGTCAAGCAATATATTCATAATAGTGTCAGCCGATTCTGGATCAAGGTTTCCGGTAGGCTCATCTGCGAATATCATAGGAGGATTGTTGAGCGTTGCTCTGGCAATAGCAACGCGTTGCTGTTCGCCCCCCGACAGTTCGTGAGGCATTTTCTTCAGTTTCTCCGACATCCCAACGCTGATTAGCAACTCGCCAATCCTGTTACTCATTTCTGTTTCATTTTTCCACCCTGTAGCTTTAAGCACAAATTTCAGATTTTCCTCTACATTCCGATCACTGAGTAATTGAAAATCCTGAAAAACCATACCAATTTGCCTGCGCAGAAACGGAACCTTCGAACTGTGAATATTGTCGATATCATAGTCGAGTACAACAGCGTTACCCCCTAGTATAGGAATCTCAGCATAAAGCATTTTCAGAAGGCTTGATTTTCCACTCCCCACCCTTCCGATTAAATAAACAAATTCTCCCTGCATTATGCGAAGGTTTACATTCCTAAGAACAATATTGTTCTCGTGAGCTACCGAAACATCTTCGAGAAGTATGTGTGAGTTTTCGTTCATTGGATACAGGCAATTTTATAAATTAAGCAATCGTTATTGTAATAAATACAAATCTAACGAAAATTAAAAGGAGCAAGAGCCCCAAATGCATTAGAAATAAACAAAAACCTGTTAATTAAAACATGAATATGTTCTGAAGCAACGAAACTTTAAATAGTACTTTTATTTTCTAATTGTCTATAATTTATTGAAATATAAATAACGTATAATATTATGAATATCAAGGTATTTCTTTTAATGATACTCCTTCAGGCAGGCTTATTTGCTGTTGGGCAAAAAACTATGCTTTACAATGAGTCTGACGACCGCTATGCCGGCGCAGTTCAATTGTATGAAGCCGGTCATTACGGTGCAGCACAGAAAATATTCGAAGAATTCGCAAGCTCGGATAAACCTGAAAATTCGGTGTATAAAGACGATGCAAAATATTATGCTTCGATGTGCGCTCTTAAACTATTTAATAAAGACGCAGAATATTTGATCAGTGTTTTCATACGCGAGCACCCTGAGAGCTACAATGTGAATGATGCTAATTTTCAGATGGGGAATTACCAGTTTCTTAAAAAAAAATACCCCGCAGCTTTAAAATGGTACGAAGAAGTTGACCGTCTAAATCTTACCGCTGAAGAAAATGGGGAATTTTTCTTCAAAACAGGGTACTGCCATTTCGCAAGGAAAGATTACGACAAAGCAGCAAAAGCCTTTTATGAAATTAAAGACGGCTCTACTTTTTATGCGCCCATTGCGGAGTATTTTTACTCGCATATCAAATACATGAATCAGCAGTATCAGACTGCGTTGCTTGGGTTTAAAAAACTGGAGAGCAACGAACTTTTTGCCGATATAATCCCTTATTACATTACTCAGATTTATTACATGCAAAGCAAGTATGAGGAAATTATTGCCTATGCCCCCGATGTACTCAAAAAATCGAACGGTGAAAGAATGTTTGAGGTAGCCCGCATTATTGGTGAAGCCTATTACCGGACCGGCAAATACAACGATGCACTTGAATATCTCGAAATGAGTCATCCCGAAAATACAAGCCTATCGGATATGGACGCATACCAGCTGGCATTTGCGTATTATAAGACCCAGAATTATACCAAAGCTATACCATTGTTCGAATCGGTAGTAAATGTTGATGACACCCTGTCGCAAAACGCAGCGTATCATCTAGCCGACTGTTATATAAAGACAAATCGTAAGAAAGATGCAAAGCTTGCTTTTGGAACTGCTTCTAAATCAAGCTATAATCAGACTATCCGTGAAGATGCGCTTTTCAACTTTGCAAAAATATCGTTCGACCTCGATATGTCGCCCTTCAACGAAGCGCTGAATGCATTTACCACCTATCTGAATGAGTTTCCACAGTCGCCCAGGGTTGATGAGGTGTACGACTATATGCTACAGGCATTTGCAACCACTAAAAACTATCAGGATGCATTAAGCATAATGGATAAAATGAAAAACCGCCCACCAAAAATTGACCAAGAATACCAACGTATCGCATTCTTACGTGGTCAGGAGTGCTTCATTGATTCAAAATTTGAAAAAGCAATTGGATTTTTCGACAAATCGCTGCAATTCAAGCAATACGATCCTGTGGTTAAAGCGCAGTCATACTACTGGAAAGCGGAGGCTTATTACAGGATGGAGCGTTACAACGAAGCCATTAATATATATAAAACTTTTGTTGAAAGTTCCGGAGCTGTAAACCTTGACGAATTTGCCACAGCCCATTACAATATCGGTTATGCCTACTTCGTGCAGAAAGACTATACAAATGCAGGAAACTGGTTTCGTAAATTCGAAAAACAATATGAAGGTGGTAACGAAAAACTGTATAACGATGCATTGAACAGAATTGGCGATTGCTATTACATTTCGAAACAGTTTGAACCGGCCACAGAATATTACAAAAAGTCGGCTCAGTTGGGTAAGTATGATGCAGACTATGCTATGTATCAGATGGCTCTTGGGTATGGAGGTCAGAAACAACACCAGGAAAAAGTATGGTCGCTTACCCGGCTTGTTCGGGAATATCCGAATTCGAATTATGCAGGTTTTGCCAATTTTGAGATTGCAAGAACCTACAATACCATGCTGAACAAACCTGATTCTGCCATTTTTTACTACAACAAAGTGATCGGCGATTATTCGGGGACACCTATGATTAAACCTGCATTATCGGACCTTGCCACATTGTATTTTGATCTGAAAAGATACAACGAAGCTCTAGAAAGCTACAAGCAACTTATAGCATTGTATCCAAATTCTGATGAAGCCCGCTCGGCAAAAGACATGATACGGACTATCTATATTGCAATGAACGACACCGACGGATATGTGGAATACGCAAACACCCCAGGCAGCAACCTTGTTGTTACAGTAACCGAACAGGACTCGCTTACCTTTCTGGCAGCACAGAAGCTGTATGTAAACCAGGAATACGAACGGGCTCTCGAAGCCATCGAAAAGTATATCAGTAAATTCCCGCAAGGAGCGTACCTTACCGAAGCCCATTACTACAGGGCAGAATTATTGTATTATTTTAAGCGTTCCGACGAAGCACTTCCCTCCTACGAAATTGTTGCAACTGCTCCCATTGGCATGTACACCGAAGAAAGTGTACTGAAAGCCGCATCAATCAATTATCTGAATAAGAAATATGATAAGGCCCTGCCCTATTACGTTAAGCTTGATAATATATCGAAATCGAAAAATAATATTCTTACTGCAAGACTTGGACAACTCCGTTGCAACTACATACTTGGGAAGTGGGACGATGTGATTACTTCGGCTAAGAACCTTACCGAAACCGAAAATGCAGGTGAGGACCTCATAAAGGAAGCACGCTATGATGAAGCTAAGGCAAGGTATAATTTGCAACAATGGGTCCAGGCATACAATCTGTTTTCAGCAATCAGCACCGAAGTAAATTCATACGAAGGGGCTGAGGCCAGGTTCAGAATGGCTGAGATACAGCTTAAAATCGGTCGCGATACACTGGCCGAAAACATGATTTACGAATTTGCTCAAATGAGTTCTCCACATCGTTATTGGCTGGCAAAAAGTTTTATTCTTCTGGCTGATATTTTCTTAAGCCGTAATGATGTATTTCAGGCTAAACACACTCTGCAATCGGTTCTGGACAATTATACCGATGATACAGACGGCATTAAAGATGAAGCGTTTACCAAGTTAGCGGAAATCAATGAAAAAGAAAAAGCCGATGAACAATCCAACGACTTTCTGAAAATGGAAATTGATCTCGGTGGCAGTGACGACGGCTACGAGAAGCTGATTGAACCGGAAAAAACGGAGAATGAAAAACCCGAAAACAATAATCAATGACAATACATACTTTAGATACTATGAAAAAAGTTTGCAACATAATTCGGCTAAGCCGCTTCGCAAGAAACCGGAGGTCTGCTATAATGAAGACTGTGCTTTTAATTGCATTGTTTGCTATTATTGATTGTGCTTTCGCACAAAGCCAGGACACCGCCCGCCCATTGAATAGTGGCGATATCACTATTTATAACGAGTACACACCTAGCATACGCACTGCCAACAGACTACAATACATGCCGGTAATAATTGATACTGTAAAGGTTCAGCCGCGTTTCAGCTATAGCATCAATTCGGTGCAGTATCCTACCCTGTTTGCCCCTGCACCTTTGCAATCGGCAGAGTTGAAAGGAGAACCCTTGAAACCTATCGACAATGGGTGGGTTAAAATTGGTTTTGGAAATTACATAACTCCTTATATTGAAGCCAATTACCACAACCTGAGGTCGAAAGACTATTCGATTGGAGCGTATGCACGGCATCATTCATCGCACGGTAAAATCACAAACACTCACGACGAAAGAGTTTACGCCGGGTTTATGGATAACGACTTAAAACTTTATGGCAAGAAATTCCTCGCCAACTCAACCGTTTTCAGCAATATTTCATTTGCTACCCGCGATGACTATTTTTATGGGGTAAACCCTGATTTTTTCAGCAGCGACTTATTCATTCCCAAAGTAAAAGCTGATATTGAGAAACAACAATATCTGCTTTTGGGCATCGATGCCGGAATACATTCTAATTTAATGGGGCCACAAGATTTGAATTATGCGTTCAAAATTGATTATCATTATCTTACAGCCATCGACACAACACACCAGAATTATCTGGGACTAAACCTGAACTTAAATAAAAACATTAAAAAATTAAATATAGGTGCAGATATTGATTTCGATTTGTACAGAACCAATATCATCGACAGCGCACTTCTTGTTCCTGCAATTAATCCGTATGTTACCTATACGAATAAACAATGGCAGATAAAGGCAGGTGTTACCGGGATTGCTGAATTCTGTGGTGATTCAAGCAAATATCACCTGTATCCCGATATTTTGATTCAACATAATATCAGCAACACACTCATCCCCTATTTCAGTTTCAAAGGGAAACTGCAAGCCAACGACTTTGAACAGATTGCATTTGAAAACCCTTATACTACTTACCGCCTGATGGTGCAACCTACCAACTATTCACAAATCATCGACCTTGGGATCAAAGGGAATATAGACAGAAAGATCCGTTTTAATTTAAGCGGAAATTATTCAAAAATTGATAACATGCATTTCTTTGTAATTGATACCACCACCACACTGAAAAATAAATTTACGGCAGTGTATTCCAATGTTGAACGTTTCAGCGGATACGGTGAGATTATGGTAGTACCAAACGACCGCCTGAATATATATCTGAATGGGCACTATTACTGGTACTCCTACATCAGATCGGAAGAAAAACCATGGCATATGCCCAACTTCGATATCAGTCTTTGCGCAAAATACAACCTCACCAAAGAACTTAGCATAGGAGGCTGCGTGTATGTTGTCGGAACACGATGGTCAAAAGATTATTCACTGAGCAATCCGGTGTATAAAATGAAACCATACTTCGATATTAACCTTCAGGCAGAATACAAGTTCGCTTCTAACTTCAGCAGTTTCATATACCTGAACAATATTGCTGCTCAAAAGTACTACATATGGGAACACTACAGGGCTTACGGATTCAATGCACTGGCCGGTATAAAATATTCCTTTTAGTTTAACATAATTTTAATCATTTTGTTGATAACTAAGGCATAAACAAGAGGAATAGCCCAATTTCAAGTCACAATTTTTTCTATATTTGCGTAAGCAAAATAATAAGATTTAAACTTATTGATAATGAGCGAGTTAGACAATATTTTGGAACCAACCAGATCTACTGCAGAGAACGGAAACGCCAGCGCAAGTAATAATTATTCAGCCGATAGCATTCAGGTACTCGAAGGCCTTGAAGCTGTAAGGAAAAGGCCGGCAATGTACATTGGCGATATTGGCATCAGGGGGCTGCATCACCTTGTTTATGAAGTAGTTGACAATTCCATTGATGAAGCATTGGCAGGATATTGCAACAAAATTGATGTTATCATCCACGAAAACAACTCCATTAGTGTTAAAGATGATGGTAGGGGCATACCGGTTGACATGCACGAAAAAGAGGGTAGATCGGCTCTTGAAGTTGTAATGACCGTACTCCATGCAGGTGGTAAATTCAATAAAGATTCGTATAAGGTTTCAGGAGGCCTTCATGGTGTTGGTGTATCTTGTGTAAATGCGCTCTCATCACATATGTGTGTAAAAGTGTTTCGCGACGGGAAAATATATCAGCAGGAATATGAATGCGGCATTCCGATGTATGATGTTAAAGTAGTTGGAGAATCGAATGATAGCGGAACATTGGTAACTTTTATTCCTGATAGCTCGATTTTCACAGTTTCGGAATATCATTATGATATCATTTCAGCACGTTTGCGGGAACTTGCTTTCCTGAACAGGAAAATCCTTCTCACGCTTACCGATGAAAGGCAAAAAGATGTCGATGGAAATTATAAAATCGAAGAATTCTATTCTGAGGAAGGTCTTAAAGAATTTGTTGAATACCTCGATGGTAACCGTGAAAAGCTTATCGAAAAAGTGATACATATTTCGCTCGACCGCAATGAGGTACCTGTTGAAATTGCACTTCAATACAACACATCCTTCAACGAAAACATACATAGTTATGTTAACAACATTAACACCATAGAAGGAGGAACCCACCTTACCGGTTTTCGCCGCGGACTGACCCGTACGCTAAAAACCTATGCCGAAGAGTCGGGCATGCTCAGTAAGCTTAAATTCGAAATTAATGGAGACGACTTCAGGGAAGGCCTTACTGCGGTGATTTCTGTTAAAGTGCAGGAACCTCAGTTTGAAGGACAAACCAAAACAAAACTAGGGAACTCCGAAGTGAGTGCCTCTGTCGATCAGGCGGTAAGCACTATGCTGAAATACTATCTCGAAGAAAACCCCAAAGACGCACGTTCCATAGTTTCGAAAGTAATTCTTGCTGCAACGGCACGCCATGCTGCACGCAAAGCGAGGGAATTAGTACAGCGAAAAAATGTGCTTGGAGGCTCCGGCTTACCCGGTAAACTCGCTGATTGCACCGATAAAAACGCAGCCAACTGTGAGTTGTATCTGGTTGAAGGTGATTCTGCAGGTGGTACTGCCAAACAAGGGCGCGACAGAATGTTCCAGGCAATATTGCCCCTGCGTGGGAAAATCCTGAATGTTGAGAAGGCAATGCAGCATAAGGTATTCGATAGTGAAGAAATCAAAAATATATATACAGCTCTCGGTGTTACCATAGGAACCGATGAAGACAGTAAAGCAGCCAATCTCGATAAACTGCGTTATCATAAAATAATAATTATGACCGATGCTGATGTAGATGGAAGCCACATTACCACACTAATCATGACGTTTTTCTTCCGGTACATGAAAAGCCTCATTGAAAACGGGCATTTATACATTGCAACACCGCCACTTTACCTTATTAAAAAAGGTAAATTCGAGAAATACGCCTGGACCGAAAACGACAGGAAAGATATTATTGCTGAAATAACTAAAGATGGTGGAGAAAGCGGTATTCACATTCAGCGCTACAAAGGCTTGGGTGAAATGAACGCAGAACAACTCTGGGATACTACAATGAACCCCCAGTACAGGACACTCAGACAAGTAAGTATTGAAAATGCCCTCGAAGCCGATCGCATATTTTCGATGCTCATGGGCGATGAAGTGCCTCCAAGACGTGAATTCATAGAAGCAAATGCAACATATGCAAAAATTGACGCATAGTTAGGCTTTTTAGTTGCCGCTATCCGTTTATTGAGATTTCCACGAACATTACTATAGGAACAGTAAAACTCAATTCGTATTTATTTAGGTTTTTATCAATTGCTTCTATCAGAAAATTCATTATCTTTGGTTAAACATTTGAGCCATGTTAAAAACTTTCATTCTTTTATTCGCATTTTTTTGCATTGCAAGCATTGCCGCAGGCCAACACTTTAAGCCAGGCGCAAGCGACAATGAGAGACACCCTGCATCAAGCGAATTCAATAGATCGCTTAATGACCTGAAAGGGACTCAAACAATTTACAAACCGGCTACCGAAAAAGTATATTACCCTGATCCAGCCGACAATAGCATTTGGGTTTACAGTTTTTATAAAACATACAGCTACAACATGGCAGGCAAAGCATTTCAGATAATAACCAAGAGTGCAGCCGAAGAAAATCAGGAACTTGTAACATCGACTTACTCTCCCAACCCATACGGATTAGAAACCGAGAGAACCACACAAATTTGGGACAACAGTAACTGGGAAAATCAGTCGAAATATACTTGGGTTTACAATAGCTACAACGCTGTAGTTGAGGGCAGAATTTTCCTTTGGCAGAACAATGCATGGCTCCCAAGCGGAGGGTATCAATCTGAATACAGTTACTATGCTGAAAAAATACTATCTGAAACAACAAAATATTTCGATATACAAATCATGAACTTTGTTTATTCCACTAAGGTAATATATACCTATGATACGAACGACCACATGACTAAAATGCTGAATCAGGTATGGACAGGCAACCAGTGGGAAAACGAATCTGATCAGACCTATGTATGGAACAGCAATTTAATCACTGAAGTTTTATTTCGCAGCTATTCCAACGGAATTCTTGTGGATTCTTCAAGATATATCGATGTGCAATGGCATGAATTACAATCGGTTAACGGAGCATTTGAAGGACTTTTCCAATCATATACACGTCAAATAACCGACAATGGGAATTGGGTAAACCAGAGCAAATATCAATGGGAATACGATCAGTTTGATGGATACAGCGAAACAGTACAGGTTTATGAACCCGAAACCAATACTTGGTATTACGATGGTCGGTATTCGGAATTTTACGATTCTTATCATAATTATACAGGTAATAGGTACGAGCTATGGGACAATGGTTGGGAACTGATGAGTGAATTAAAAATTGTTTACTTGTACGATGGAAACAATAATTTGGTTGTTAAAATATGGCAGCAATGGGATGGTGATGATGAAGCATTTACAAATACCGCCAAAGCGGAATTCAGCAATTTTGTTCCCCTGAGTGAAGTTTATAATAACACAACATCGTATATAAAAGTTTTTCCGATTCCTGCCCATGACTATATTTGCATCGAAACTCCAGAAACTCAATTACAGAGCTCTGAGTTAGGTTATACACTGTACGATATTACCGGAAAATCAGTCATAGGCAAAACCATTCTCGAAGCAAAGGAGAATATTGATATTTCCTCCTTGGGTGCGGGCATGTATGTTATCAGAGTCACTGACTGCAATGGAACCATTTTTACCACCAAATTCTTAAAGCAATAGCTGGCATTGATGAGAAAAATTCTGATTGCTACTTCTTTCATCATTATGGCAATGGCTACGTTTTCGCAGCCGGCGAACAAAAGTATTTACAGTGGGGGAATGCTTTTTTTACAACCTGGTTATATTATCACTAATAATCCGCAACAAAACATTAGAGACCTCAGTATGGGCATCGGCGGAATCTTAAGGATATATTTTGGCAGATATTTTACAACCGGTATTTACGGTGGAACTCAAAAAGCAGGCTATCATTCCGAGAATTCCGATCAATCGTATATATCCCTGGGGTATGGGGGTCCGTTTTTAGGGTTCAGTTATAAATCGGGGAAATTTCGTTACACCATTTCGGCTTTTGCGGGGATGGGATCAGTTAAAAACCTTCATATCGAATCGCAGACCGGTAATTCACTCTCAGATGCATGGCTTTATAAATATTCAGCATTTACGGTATCGCCCCTGCTTAGTGTTGACTATTCCATTACTGAAAGGCTGAACGCAACAGTACAGACAATTTGTCTAACCGCATTCTACGATAAGCAACGCGTGATGGTTAACCCTGTTTTCCAGATAGGGATATTATTCAGCCGTTAAAAACATATATTTTAGCTGAGCCACCCTTTCACCGGTTCGATACCATAATTTTGCGCGTAACAACAGTTTCACCGTTTGTAAGTGTTATCAGATATAAGCCATCGAACCATTCCGAAACATCCACACGAATTAGTTCCCTTTCACCGGTAGAAAAATACACTTGTTTTCCGGTAATATCAGTTATACGAATATCACGGTATTGTCCGTGATTAATAATAATTTCATCGTAAGCCGGATTCGGGTAAACCATCACCTGTTCTGCATTATATACGCTCCCATACGAATCAACATCGAAATATGCTGTGAGCATGGTATTTGCCGAAGGCATATAAAACTGATACTCCGGCAATTCCGAAACGATGATACTGTTCTGGTCTTTCCAGTGAAGAAACACAAACCCCTGATTGGCAGAAGCAGAAACCGAAACCTGATTGGTTTCGGTATAGATACCGGCTCCAGTAACTGTACCTGACCCTTCGGGTACTACATTCAGGATAAGGGTATAATCCATGGGACCCGAATACCCGCAACTGTTTTCGAATTCGCCGAGTGATGAAGGGCGTAACTCAGGGTTGTTCAGATTGTTAAAGGCTGTATAACTATTTCCAAACTGACTTAGCAGGAAGCTTACTAAAATATGACGAATACTTGCCGTTACCGGTTCCCTTCCCAGCGAACCCACAGGCTGATCAGGATTATCGTAATCACCAAATCCCCCATGCCCGACGCCTGTAAAATATGCCCATGTTTTGCACGATGCAGAAGTAAACCGTTCATTATACGCTTCTTCCGAAATATCATTGGTCGCACCAATCAGGGGAACTGAGGTATCGTCTTCGCTACCGTTCAGGAACAAAACTTTACCGAGATAATCTGACACATCCTGAGCACCAATCCCCCAAAAACCGGGGTTTGGATACGATGCAAGGTAAACAATAGCATCAACTTCGTCGGGACGATCAAGAATAATATCAGTGGCATTCATGCCACCATTGGAGTGCCCTGCAACAATAAACCGATTCAGATCAACATAGGTGCTCATCCAATGGGTACCCGAGTTTACCTGAGTTTTTATCCAATTGTGTGCATTGGTAAACAACGACGTATTCGATCCTCCCGAAGTATTGTTGATGATAATAACGACAAATCCATAGCTTGCCAAATGCTCAAGGTAAAGGTCGTAGGAATGTTTATCAATATACGTGTTCGACCCTGAATTTGCACCGGGCTGGAAGAGTAATGTCGGATAGGGACCATTGTCAGCATTATCGGGTCGGTAAATAAGTAAATCGGGACTAATACCGGTTTCTTCAACCATCACAGAAGTATAAGGTCCATCGGAATAATATGGCGAATCTAAAGGATCGATCTGAGCCGATGAAATCGCCGCGGTAAGCAGTGCAGTAATGGCAATAAGTATTTTATTCATAATGTATTGATATTTAGGTTTATGCAAAGAAAATTAAAAAATAGACAAACACAATATTCAATAAAAATATATCTTAGAAATTTGGAAGAATTTTCATAACCTTTCTTTTATATTTAAATTATCATTACCTTGTGATTGATTTTTATAGTAAGTAGTATTTTGTGTTTATTTATCCCAACATATCTGAAATGAATTTGTTTCAAAGCAAACATAGAATAGAAAAACATAAGACCTTTTCCAAAATTAATGCAACCATGATGAACACTTTTGTGCAGAAGTTACAGGTATCAGCCATTATATTAGTTTTCTCCATTATTTGGAGTACTTCTGTGGCACAACCATACCTTGTAAAAACTTTCGGCACTCCTGTAAATGATTACCCGATCGGGTTTATTAAAGACAGTGATACTACTTTGTTGTTTTGCGGCTGGAGATCGTTGGTCGACGGGTTATTAGTTAAAACGAATTTGCTGGGTGATACAATTTTTACCAGAACTTATCCTATTCTTGACGTTGTTGCCGATTTTATCAAGCTTAACAGTGAACAATACCTAATAATTGATGAAGGAAATAATATGGTGAGTATTTCTTCCGATGGTACTACAAACTGGCAAAAAACGGGAGTAAACTCCAATTACCGTCGTTACATCCACAGTGCAGCAATAGCTTTCGATAACCATTTTGTTGTTGCAGGAGAAGTAGATATATTTGATCACTTGATATTTGTACCTGACTACGGAATGGATAGCGTCTTTCAGCGAGATATTTACATTGCTTTATATAATTTCGAAGGAGAACTTATTCAAAGTGACACTATCGCCCTTAGTGATAATGACGACTTTTTAAATGATATAATTTATTATAACAACGAATATCACATTGTAGGATACTCAGTCAATGAAGTGCCCAATTTATATATTGCCAGAATTAACAGTGAATTCAATCTTACATGCCACTTGCCATATGATTATAATTACATATTCAGGCCCAAATCGTTTGTTATCGATATCGAAGGTAATTATATTTTAACAGGAACCAAGTGGCTTACCAGCAGTCACAGACTGGATATGTTCCTGATGAAATTTGACCTTGAAGGCGGCTTAATATGGCAGAAATACTTTAATTACACGACCTATGAATATGGTTTTGACGAAGGTGCTAAAGTAATACAGAACCTTGACGGCAGCATTTCAGCATTAGGGATAGTAAATAATGGATCAAATACACAGCAATTATTGCTGACAAAAGTAGATGCCGGCGGAAATCTTCTGGTCAATGAGCTCATCGATTTTCCCGGTCATAATACAGCATGTTCTTTAATGGAATTAGATGATAATAAAATCGCTTTATATGGGTGTACAAACTACAATACTCAAGGCAATGCCGACTTATTGTACATTGTATGCGATAGTCTGGGAAACTACAATGTCGGTATCAGCGATAATAATGAACTTTGCAACACAATCCTCTACCCCAACCCAACAGAAGGGGCATTTGATGTATCGGCTGGGAGCGGAAAAAACATAAGGGGAATTGCCATTTTCTCCGTTACCGGCAACCTAATATCGGAATACAAAAATGTCAGTTCAAACCATTGCAATCTTAGCCCTGACCTAAAATACGGAACTTACATAGTACGTATAGCTCTTTCAGATGAAAATGTAATATATAAAAAGCTATTTATCCGATAATATAAATTGTAAAACTCTCGGCTTTTAAAATTGCGAAAGATCTTTGCGATGGCTTACCATAATATTTCTATTTTTGTTCTATTAGAAATAAATACATGGCTTCACCGGGAATAGCACTAATAAAAAATGTCAGAATATTACTGAGTCGCATTGTATATCACCTTACCCCATTTAGTTATGTATATTGGTTCAGTGGAAACCTGAATAAATTAAAAAGACAGATGAGTCTTTATTTCATGATTTTCCCAAAAAGAAAAAAATTGTTCAAAAATGAGTTGAGCTATATTATGGAGAAAGCTACGGAGAAGCAGTTGCACTCATTCGTTATACCCTATCCATTTGTAGAAAACTACCTGTCAGAAAAGATTCAGGTATATAAGGATGATGATAACGGGCTGTACTATGTGATACATCAAGGTAAAAGACTGTATTACAGCCGCGATTATAGTACCGAAAGTGCAGTTCGCGAAAACTACAATTACATTCTGATTGAACAGGATGCAGATTCTCCACACAGCTATATAAGCGAATGTTTCACTGTAAATCAGAACGATACCGTTTTCGACATTGGTGCAGCTGAGGGAAATTTTTCGCTTGATGTTGTAGAAAGGGTAAGCAGTTTATATTTGTTCGAAACAAACGAAAAATGGGTTGAAGCCTTGCAGGCAACATTTAAACCATGGGAACACAAAGTGCATATCATAAACAAATATGTATGCAACAGCGATAGTAATACCGACATTTCTCTTAATAATTTCATGGGCTTACACTCGGTCGATTTTATCAAAATGGATGTTGAAGGGGCTGAAGTCAACATTCTACGTGATATACAGAATTTAATTAAGGAAAATCGGGGTGTTAAGTTTGCTGTTTGCACATACCACAACCATTCCGATGCAAAAATTATTGAACACATTTTTACGGAATGCGGGTATAAGCATACATATTCATCCGGCTACATGTTGTTTATCCACAGTAAATTACGCCCCCCGTACTTTCGACGTGGACTTATCAGGGCTTATCCGGCATAAATAATTTTACTCCAATAAATATTGACAATTCAAATATTATTTGCTATTAAAACTTCGTTTTAATATTTTTACGATATACCAACAAATCAATCATTAAGCCATGAAAAAGTACAAACCAATTTTACGGATTTTACCTGTGACACTTCTTTGCATTTCGGTGTTAGTTTCCTGTAATCCGCCCGTCACTTTCAAAGAACCTCAACCGGCCGGCGTACAGAATTCTCCCGAATTTCCGAAACACTTACAAGGGACATATCTGAGTGTTGCCGACAGCTCAACACTCATCATCTCCAACAAGGTAATGCGGCGAATTTCGCTAATAAAAGATACTGTCAACCGTCATGACATTGACACTGGTTTCGTTCAACAAGGCGATACATTGTTCAACCCTTATACCGGAGAAACATTCCGATTTACCGAAAAGGGAGGTACCCTCTACACAAGCAGGGATTATATTGATACTATTTTTCAGATTGATTATGATAATGTTTTGCGTAAATGGAAGGGGTATTATTTTATTAATATTCGTTACGATAAAGAAGCCTGGGTTGTTAAAAAAGTTGAACTGAACAAGGGGAAGCTTAGCATCAGTAGTATTTCGGCACTTACCGATATCGAGAAGCTAAAAGAAATTACCGAAGCAACCGACGATACCCTTGCCCCATACAGTTTTGCTCCTACTAAAAAAGAATTTAGCGAATTTGTTAAAGAGGAAGGCTTCGGCGATACAGAAATTTTTATTCGTATCAGCCGCATTCCAATGGAGTAAATATCCGCATTTATTAAGTCAGCCTGTTTTTAAAATAAGACATAAGGTATTCGTCAATCTTTTCAGGTGTTGTAGAAGGTGAAAAACGTTTTACAGGGTTTCCGTTGCTATCAATCAGAAATTTGGTGAAATTCCATTGAATTCTTCCGCCCCAAAAACCCGGAAGCGTCTTTTTCAGGAATACAAACAATGGATGCGCTGATTTTCCATTTACATCGATTTTCGAAAACATAGGAAAACTGACACCGTAATTCAGCAGACAGCCTTCGGCGATTGACTTTTCGTCACCTGGTTCCTGATTGGCAAATTGATTGCAGGGGAATCCCAGGATTACAAAACCCTTGTCGCGGTATTTACTATATAACTGTTCAAGACCTGTAAACTGAGGTGTAAAACCACATTTGCTGGCAGTGTTAACAATAAGTATTGTATTACCCGAATATTCGCTCATTGAAACTGCCTTTCCATTCAGTGAAATTGCAGTGAAATTATAAATTGTATTTTCCACAGTTACCCTATATTTATCTCTTTAACAAGTAACAATTCACTCAAGAAAGTGTTTACAATCAGAAAATATTTTCCCCAAAAACATATTTTTGAATCATCACAACAAACAAAACAAATACTAGCTTCCAATAATTCTTGCAAAAATATTGTTGTATTGTTCAACAATACCATCCCATTCATACAGGCTGCGATACTTTTCGAGTTCTTCGGGTGGGATCCGGTAATATTTCAAAAATTTTTCATGATAGAATTTCACAATCAAATCAGCCAACATAGTATGGTCTTTCATGTTGAGAAGGTTACCATTAATATTCTCAACAATCAAACTTTCGTTGTTGCTAACACGTGTTGCAATCACGTACTGACCACTGGCAAGAGCTTCAAGCGTTGCGATCGACATTCCTTCCGATAATGACGGAAGCACTGTAACCGCAGCCGATTGATATTGGTATAGCATTTCGGGTTTGTCGACCCATCCAAAGAATTTAACCTTCTCCGACAGGTGATTTTTCGTAACCCATTTTTCCATTTTTGCACGCAAAGGACCATCGCCCAGTATATGCACTTGCAAATCAATTGTTGTTGCAGCAATTTTCACAGCTTTCAGAAAAGTAAACGGGTCTTTCTGTGGAACGAGCCTACCTACAAAAAGTAGGATAAATTCACTTTTACGCTTTGAATAATCTGCCGTAAACACCGAGCTGTTCCACCCATTATATATCAAATGATTTTTCGATGCAAACAGATTTCCGGTAAACAAATCGATATTCCGTTTCATTTCGTTCGACTGCACAAAGTTGGCTTCGCTGTTCAGTACAATTTCGCGGATTTTATGATACAATATCAAATGATACCACACCATTTGCCTTGGGAAAAACCAGGGAATATCGTGTCCATGCGAAATTACCGTATATGGAAGTCCGAACTCCCTTTTCATGTTTAAAGCCACTGCTCCACCGGGGATTGAGAAATTGGCAAAACACAAATCGTATTTTTCAGTTTTCAGGTGTTTTCGGAGAAAAGTGTTGGCATGTTTCATCCACGACCACATTTCAACCGGATTCGACTGAAAAACGAAACGCCTTTTTGAAGGCAGCCGGATTACGCGCACATCATTCTCCAAAGAGTCAGGAGGCAAATCTTTGAACCCTGTTGTTACCACACAAACACTATTACCCAGTTTTACAAGACCCTGCGCAATATTCTGCGTAATAACGCCTGCTCCTCCACCCAGCGGAGGGTATTCATAATTTAATACAAGAAGCTTCATATCATTTTTTCGGCCTGGCAAAAATACGAAAAAAAGAACAGCAGAATCTGTGTCAGGCTAAATGATTATATTTGCATTCATGAATGAGGAAATCGATATTCGATTCGAGCGAAAACGTCTGATACTAGCAGCTACTATTCCTGCGATAATACTTTTAATTTGTTGGCTCATTAAACTATTCGAAATATCTTCAGGAATCAGTTTGAGCAACTATGGTGTTCTGCCCCGCAATCTGCATTCGTTATTCGGTATTATACTGATGCCACTGCTTCACGGTGATTACGCCCATTTGGCTGCAAACAGTGTGGCATTTCTTGTTCTTGGCACCGGAGTATTTTATTTCTACCGCGATATTGCTGTTAAAGTCCTGTTGTTTTCGTGGCTATCAACTGGAATCATAACCTGGGTAATTGGTCGCGAGTCGTATCACATTGGTGCCAGTGGGCTGGTTTATGCGTTTGCCGGCTTCATCTTTCTAAGTGGTGTGCTTCGTAATCATTTCCGCCTTATGGCCATATCGCTGCTGGTGGTTTTTTTATACGGCAGTATGATTTGGGGCATCTTTCCAATTGAACCAAACATTTCTTGGGAGGGCCATTTATCAGGACTATTTACAGGTTTTGTCCTTGCCCTTATTTATCGTAGTAAGGGTCCCCAACGGCCACGATATTCATGGGAAGAAGAAGATGATGAAGATGATGTTAATGAAAGTAATAACGAAAAAGGAGCTCCTTCGAATACATCTGCAACACATCGCATTTCTCCTGAATACGATTACAAACCCAACGAAAACAAAAACTAAAAATGCAGGTCGAAAGACAGCCTAAGCCTTGGAACGATTATGCCGCTTACCTTAGAAAACGCTTTGGGAGCAGGGTTCAGAAGATATCGGTGGATGCGGGTTTTACCTGCCCCAACCGAAACGGGACATTATCGGAAACCGGGTGTATATATTGCAATAATGAAACTTTCAGTCCATTTTACTGTAACCCTAAAAAAACAATTACCCATCAACTAAACGAGGGAATTGCTTTTTTTAGCAAAAAATATCGCACTCAGAATTATCTGGCATATTTCCAGTCATATACCAATACATATGCAGAAATTGAGCATTGCATAAGCTTATATCAGGAAGCGCTATCTGTCGATAATGTTATCGGATTGGTAATTGCAACCCGCCCCGATTGTGTAAGCAATGAACTCCTCAAAGAAATTTCGCTGATTGCAAAAGACAAGTATACGGTAATTGAATTTGGTGTAGAATCGACAAACAATCAAACGCTGAGAAGAATAAATCGGTTTCACACTTATGAACAATCGGTTGAAGCTATAGCACGCAGCAATGAAAATGGTATTTACACCGGTATACATCTAATTTTGGGTTTACCCGATGAAGATCGCGACACTATGATTTTGCATGCAAAGAATATTTCGGATTTACCGGTTCACAACCTTAAAATACATCAGCTTCAAATAATTAAAGGTACTGTTGCTGAAAGCATGTTTCGCGAAAAACCGGAACAGTTTACCCTATTCGGTATTGATGAATATGTAGCCCTTGTATCTGAATTTTTATGCTATGTAAGACCTGGAATAATGCCTGACAGATTTTCAAGCGAATCGCCGCAGGAAATGCTGATTGCTCCTTGTTGGGGAGGACTTAAAAATTATGAACTGATTCACAGGGTCGAAAAATTCATGATCTCAAAAGGATGGACCCAAGGTATGCATACCCATTAAACAATAAATCCGGAGTGAATCATTTTTTATAATTTTGCTTGTAAAGTTCGGCTACCTTATTCCAATTTACCACGTTAAAAAAAGCATCGACATAATCGCCACGTTTGTTCTGGTATTTCAGATAGTAGGCATGCTCCCAAACATCGATCCCAAGTATGGGAACGCCCTGAATTTCAGCTACCGGCATCAGTGGATTATCCTGATTCGGGGTTGTGGTAATCAGAAGCTTGCCATTTTTAACAATAAGCCAGGCCCAGCCTGAACCAAACCGACCCATCGCATTCTTTTTGAATTCGGCTTTAAAGTTGTCAAACGATCCGAATGATGAAATTAAAGCACCCAGCAAATCTTCAGGAATCTTATCCTCATTTGGAGTTGTCAATATATTCCAGAAAAATTCATGATTCCAGTGCCCCCCGCCATTATTGCGAATTACAGCAGGGGTTTCGCCTGTAATGTTAAATTGTAACTTGGTCAAGTCGTAACCACTATACGAAGTGCCTTGCACAGCTTTGTTCAGATTATCGATGTAGGCTTTATGGTGTTTTGAGTAATGAATCTCCATAGTTTGCGCATCAATCCAAGGCTCCAAAGCATTGTAGGCATAAGGCAGCGGTTGCTGAACATGTTGGGCAACAACTGTTACGGCAACTAAAATAAAAATACTTATCAAATTAATTCGTTTCATGTTTATCGTTTTAATGTTTTATTCATTAAACCAATAATAACCCAATTTGTTCAATTTTAATATTTTGGATAAAATCGCTGTTAAATATTAGCAAAACTTTAACAACATAAAGACAATAATTCAGGTCATAAATAGTTTTTTGTATGTAACCCGTCAAAAACAAAATATTGAGTTAAATTTATACCCAATTACTAATTCTATTGCTATGAAAAACAGTATTATTTGGGTAATGTTCTGTCTCTCGGTATTATTTTCTTTACTTTTTTACCGTCAGGCAATTGGGGTAAACCTGCTAATTTTCGAAGGTCTTGCACTTCCATTAATGCTTTGGAACTATTCGCCTTTTAAGAAAACGGGCATTTTTTGGTTCATGTTCGTAGGCACCGTGCTAAGTTTGTTTTCGGTTTTTTTCTATCATACGGCATGGTCGTTCACAGTGCATTTGATATTTGCATTTATGTTTGCCGCTTTTATGTCTTTTCCTACAATGCGATCGTTGTTGCACCTTTGGGTTGAATCGATTGCTCACATTATTACATCGCAGATTGGGTTCTTTGTTTTTCTGGCCCGCAAGCCCAAAAACAGGATTTCGTGGGGAAAATTCGGGCGCGTACTGAAATGGGGCTTAATCCCGCTGGCTATTATCATATTGTTCATTTTTCTATACCGGATTGCGAACCCCATTTTCAACAATCAGATCATTCGCCTGATTGACGCAATAAATTACTGGCTTTCGTTTATTACCTGGGGATGGTTCTGGATGGCCGTTTTCGGCTTCTTTCTATGCACAATATTCTTTGTAAAATTCAGTCACTCTTTAATGCACAACAACGACATCGCAGCTAAAGACACCATGACACGACTGCCTCGCCGAAGAGGTCGAAGTTTTCGGTTCAGCTCGCTGATTAACGAATATAAATCTGCAATTTTCCTTCTCGTAGCATTGAATGCCCTGATACTTTACCTGAACGTAATTGATATCATTTGGGTATGGTTTGGCTTCGAGTGGAATGGCGATTACCTGAAACAATTTGTGCATTCGGGAACATGGATCCTGGTCGTATCTATTTTAATATCCATGTTTATTGTGATATATTACTTCAGACGTAACCTGAATTTTTATTCAAAAAATAAGTGGTTAAAAGTGTTGGCAACACTTTGGATGGTTCAGAATTTTATAATGACCATTTCGGTAGTAATTAGAAATTTATGGTATATAAACTATTTTGCACTGGCTTATAAAAGAATTGCAGTTTTGTTTTTCCTGTTGCTTGTAATTATCGGAATTATCAGTGTAATTGTAAAAATATACCATCGTAAAACAGGGTATTGGCTCGTTCGTGTGAACAGCATTGCCTTGTTTTCGGTTTTATTGATTTCGGTTTTTATTAATTGGGATCTGATGATCGCAAAATACAACTTCTCCCATTATGAGAGGTCATTCGTACATTTCAATTTCCTTGAAAAAATGAGTACTAATGCCCTGCCGGAGCTTGACAAAACGCCAGAGGAACTACAGGTCATTCATGAGACGCAGAAACATAAAATGCCATTTGATGTAGAGGATAGAGTAAAATACATGGATTATGTCACGTATTACAGTGCTATCCAAAGTAAAAAAGCCAACTTTTGCAAGAAATATGAATCACGGCATTGGTTATCCTGGAATTATGCCGATTACAGAACTTATAAAGCACTTAAATCAAAGTAGGTCTGCTTCCAGCTTTCTGATGAATGGGCTTTGGTAATGACATCTGTGAGGTTGTCAAAATAAAATGTAACAGCATTCCCTGTCAGGTTGTTTTTGTTCCTTTTCGCCTTTTTATATAAAACAAAACAGCCGATGCAATTATCATTAAAAAGATAATTCCTGAGCAAATATAGGATATAAGATTCCCCGTTTTGTATGACTGTGGGTCGAACCTGAACTCAATTGTATGTTTTCCTTTGGGGACGACAATGCTGCGGAGTACGTAATTAGCCCTGAAATGCTGCTTAGGTTTTCCGTCGATGGTTGCTTGCCAACCTTTAGAGTAGTAGATTTCTGAAAAAACAACCAACCCGTCTGCCGCCGATTGCGATTCATACTTCAGATAATTGGGTTTGTATTCTACCAAACGTATAGCAGCAGTGCTGTCAGGGGTAATTTTCAATCCCTTCAGTTCACTTTCAAAACGCTTATCAATTACGGCTTCGGAAGCGGTGTTCAGTTTGCGCATCATGAGTATTTCCTGATTGGCATCTTCTGCCAAAGAATACGAGTCAACAAACCATGCATTGCCAAGAGCGCTATTAATCCGGATTGGTGCGCCTTCGGGGCTGTAAATAATATATTTGGTATTCAGCATATTCAATACAGGGAAATTGCCCGAAGAATCGAAAAGCATCTGCATTTCGGCAAACGACATTTTATTCTGTCCGGCAACATTAATCATATATGCAGCCATGTAAAGTTCACCCGCCATCACTGAATCCATCAGTTCCTGATATCTAAGCATTTTGGCTCCATGGTAGCCGCCTATCGATTTATGAAAATACGACGTTGATGCATCGGCAAATACACCGCTCAACCCCATACTTAGGTTGCAAACCCTGAAATCGGAATTCTTGTCGGAAAGAATGATTTCGTCAGCCCGTGATGCTGTATAGGGGACTTCGAAAGTGCGTTCTGAAACAAAATTATCCATATTCAGATAGCGCTTATTAATTGTCCACATGTCTACAAGAATCAGGGCTGCGAGTATTATTGCCGCATATACTGCTTTCATTTTTCTCTTCATCACCACAAAAACAACCAAGGCGGCTAACACAGCAAATGCCAATGAACGGGCAGCATCGTTACGAATCAGGCTGAGCCTGTCGGTTTGGATAGCCGTGGTAAACTCCTGCATAATGTCCTGTTTAACCTGATCGTATTTAGGGTCATCTGGAATGCCTGCCAGAAGCTGCTGTGATACAAATTTCTCCTCGTGCTCACTTGTATTACCGGTAGCTTTGGGGTATGCAATGAACACCAGTAATATCATTGCAGTTACTCCTATCGACAGATAGAAATAATTCATTAGTTTTTTAGGTTCCACTTTACCCGAAAATATTTCGCGCAAACCTAGAAATGCTAGTAATGGCATTGTAAACTCGGCAATAACCAGAGTCATCGATACCGTTCTGAACTTACTGTAGGCTGGAAAATAATCGAGCATAAGGTTGGTGAACCACATAAAGTGCCTGCCCCATGAAAGAAGGATACTCAGGATGGTTACTGACAGCAGCCACCATTTAATTTTACCTTTAACCACAAACAAGGAGAGAATAAACAAAAAGAAAACGATTGCCCCGATATACACCGGCCCTGAAGTTGAGGGTTGTGGTCCGAAATACACCGGCATTTGTTTGATAATATCACCCGCAACATCTTCACCGTAATATTTTGCGAGTACATTATAGGTTTCTGATTCATCGCTTAAAGGTGCATAGGATGCTCCTCCTTTTGCATTAGGAATCAACAGGGTAAATGTTTCTGTTTTGCCATAGCTCCATCCAGTGATATAATCTCTGTTTAAACCCGTGGTTCGCAAATGTTGTGCATTGGTAAGTTCACTTTGTCCCCTCATGGAATATGGCGCATACTCCTGTGTTGTAATCAGATTAGTTGCGTTTACCCCAACTGCCAGCGCTGCACCGGCGATGAGAACTCCGGTAGTCTTCAGAAATGTTAGCAGGGTTTTCTCCATGATAGCACCAATAAACCAGGCTATTCCAAACCCCAGAATTATCATCATGGTATAATAAACTATCTGCAGATGGTTAGTAAGTATCTGCAATGCCAACGCAAATGTCATCAGGAGCATTCCTTTCCACATATTACGGTCGTAAGCCAGATACACGCCTGCAATAATTGGGGCTATAAACCCTATTGCAGCAGCTTTGGTAAGGTGCCCTGCTGTAATAATAACAAAAAAATATGATGAAAAGCCAAATCCAATTGCTCCGGCAATGGCTAGCCGGACATCTACTTTAAATACCTGAAGCAAAATATAAAAGCCCAGCAGATAATAAAACAAAAAGGTTACCGGCTCTCCAAAACCAAAACCCATAATTTTCTGAACATAAGTAAATACGTTTTGCTCCTTGGGAGTTGAAATCAGGTAAGTTGGCATACCGCTGAACATGCTGTTGGTCCAGTTGGTAATTTCGCCTGTTTGATTCTGAAATTCAGCTTTCTCCTTACTCGAAGCCTGCCACACCTTCCAGTCGTGCATGTTCAGACGGTCGCCCTCAAGAAATGCGGGCGAAAAATATGCTATCGAAATAATAAGAAATATAATACCTGCTATCAAGTGCGGTAAAATGGCTGTTTTAAAATATTTGCTCATACAATAAGGAATTAATCACTACAAAAATAGAATTATTTTAACATTATAATAAATCGTTTTATACGGTGAATAAAGAGACTCCGCAATATAATTACAATTATAGCACTTACTCTGTTAATACATTAACTGATAATTATTCGGGATATTTCGGAATAACGAATCAATTTTATAATTTTGTATAATAATAATCGAAAAAAGAATAAAGATGAAGAAATTAGTTTTTTTATTGGTTTTGGTTGTGGCTGGATTTGCTACAGCAAATGCGCAGGTTAATCCGCATGCTATTGGCGTTCGCTTTGGCGGTGGTACTTATTATGGTGCTGAAGTATCGTACCAGCATGGGTTGGGAGAATCTCACAGAATGGAGCTGGATTTGGGCTGGAATGGAGGTTTGTACCATACCCGTGTGTTTTTCTCCGGAATATATCACTGGCACTGGAATATTGTAGAAGGCTTGAACTGGTACATTGGCCCCGGAGCATTTGTAGGAATGTATCTCGACGAGGTAAAGCTCGGAGTCGGCGTTGGTGGCCAGGTAGGTATTGAATACGACTTCAACACCCTTGACGTACCCATTCTGGTAAGTCTCGATTCAAGACCCATGTTCCATTTTCTACCGTGGTACGACAGAGACGACATTCATTATATGTCGCCATTCGACCCAAGTGTCGCCCTATCGGTTAGGTACACATTCTAAAAATATGTTTACGATTGTCGAACTGCCTCTCTGCGAGGCAGTTTTTGTTATATAACCATAAATGCAAAAATAAATAACTCTTCATTCAGAAATAAAACTACCTTTGCCACGAAATTTAAAACTATTTGAGACAATCCGTATAAGTTAATTACCAAACGGATGAATTATTAACATGAAACAGGATGCTTAACTTACCCACAATCCTGTAATTACACAAAAAAAAATGAAAACGTTCGAAGAATTGGGGATACAACCCGATATTATTAAAGGAATTAAAGATTGTGGCTTTGAAATGCCACTTCCCGTGCAAGAAGAGGTTATACCCCTGTTGTTGCATGAAACAAGAGATGTACTGGCATTAGCTCAGACTGGCACCGGCAAAACTGCAGCTTTCGGGTTACCGATTATTCAAAACACAAAAATTGAGATTTACAAACCCCAAACACTCATTTTAAGTCCCACCAGAGAGTTATGCCTTCAGATTACCGACGACCTAAAAGATTATGCCAAATATATCGATGGCATTAAGATACTTGCCGTGTATGGAGGCTCAAGTATCGAAACCCAAATTAAAGCTCTCCATCAAGGCGTTCATATAGTGGTTGCTACCCCCGGTCGACTTATTGACCTTATTGAACGAAAGGTGGTCAATTTAAAAGAAGTGAAGCGAATCATTCTCGATGAGGCTGATGAAATGTTGAATATGGGGTTTCTTGAAAGCATCGACAAAATACTCGAAAATTTGCCCAAAGGAATCAACAGCCTGTTGTTCTCTGCAACGATGCCACCCGAAATTGCACGAATTGCCAATAAGTACATGAATAACCCAGTGGAAATTACCATTGGCGTACGAAATACAGGACTCGAAAACATACGGCATTTCAATTATACCGTACAAGCGAAAGATAAATATTTGGCACTGAAGCGTATTGTGGATTACTATCCTGATATTTACGGCATTATATTCTGCCGCACCCGTCGCGAAACCCAGGAAGTAGCAGACAAACTGATGGCAGACGGCTACAATGCAGAATCGCTGCATGGCGACTTATCGCAGGCACAACGCGATACGGTAATGCAAAAATTCCGAATCAGAAATGTAAGGATACTTGTTGCTACTGACGTTGCTGCCAGAGGTATTGATGTAAATAATCTCACCCATGTAATTAACTATAATCTTCCGGATGATAAAGATGCTTATACACACCGCAGTGGCAGAACCGGTCGCGTTGGGAAAGCAGGGATATCGGTTGTGCTGACCAATTTAAGAGAAAAGTCTCAAATAAGATTAATTGAAAAGAATTCAGGAATACAATTTATTCAGGCAAAAGTACCAAACGGTAAAGAAGTGTGTGAAAAACAGCTCTACCATCTCATCGACAGGATTGAAAAAGTTGAAATAGAACATGCTGAAATAGAGCCTTATTTGCCAGCTGTTTATAGAAAACTTGAATGGCTCGATAAAGAGGAACTTATTAAACGGCTTGTATCGGTTGAATTCAACAGATTCCTTCTCTATTATAAAAACACAAAAGACCTCAATCTGAACGAAGAGAAATATCAAAACTCCGGAGCAAATCAGGGAGCGGAAAAACGTGTTAAAAAAGACATCCCCGATAACCGCGACTTTCAACGCAAAGCATATACTAAAATGTTTATCGGGTTAGGCCGCAACGATGGTTTATATCCAAATCTGCTTATCGACCTGCTTCGTAAAGAAGTGAACGGAGTAAAACTCAATATCGGAAAGATTGATTTGTTTAATAAATATAGCATTTTTGAGCTCGATTCAAATGTGGTTGAAATGGTGATAGAAGCTTTTAGCGACATTTATCTTGAAGACAGGAAAATCATTGTTAAAATTGATACAGAAAAGCCCTCTTTAAAGCCAGGTGACTTCAATAAAGGTGAAGCAAGGTCGGATACTCGCTTTAAACCAAAATACAAAAAACGTTAAAGTTTATTGCATGCACTTGTGAACAGAAACTGTACTTTGTTTTCATTTTTATAACGGTCTGAGCAAACATTTAAACCAATAATTGCTTTTTGTATTAAAAATTTATGTTTCTTTGTAGTAACAGTAAGAAACAACCAATCACCATGAAAAGTATTGTTGCGTACTGCTGTTATAATTATTAACAGTTAAACCTATTTTTTATGAACATCTTTGTAGCCAAATTAAGCCCTTCCACTACAAGTGAAGACTTAAAAAATTTATTCGCAGCCTATGGCGAAGTAACTTCAGCAAAAGTAATTATCGATAAAAACACCGGCTTTTCAAAGCGTTACGGTTTTGTCGAAATGAGCAATGAAAATGAAGCTAACGAGGCAATAAGCAAGCTCAACGAAACCGAGTTTGACAAAAGCGTAATTGTGGTTAAAATCGCCCAACCCCGTGAAGAAACAGGCCAAAGACATACGGGATACAATCGAAGATAAAAGAAATCTTTTCATACAAAATGCCCTAAACGGGCATTTTTTGTTTTAGTGCACACCTTTATATCTTCACCAATCAGATTTATTTTTTAGAGTAAAACGTTATTTTCCGACATTGGCGAAAGCCTTCTATTTCAATATATTGTAAACAAAAGGCTACTCACCTGAAATTTAAAACACAAAGTCATTTTTGCACAAACCTGATTACTTAAAAATCTTGATCCCTGACCAGATACGATCGTTTACATTATAGAAAAATGCATAATCATTCGCAAAGTCAAACATAAATGCACAGTCAACCGTCATATAATCAGGGATATTAACTGTTGCCTTTAAAGAGCCATCCTTGAGGTTGAAAAGATATAATTTCCACTGTCCGCAGTTTAGAATGCCTATTTCCATACCCTTATAACCGGTATAAATAATTGATGTTGTATTAATGTCCTCAATATTGCATGGGAGTTCCAGCTTAATTTTACTCTCGATTTTACCGTTTTTGCGATTGGCCGTATAAACTGTTCCACTATAATAGTAAAGTAATTTGCCGCTTTTGAAATTATATTCTGCACAGGAATTACTGTATGGCTGTTCTCCCCCATCAAACACGGCAGCTATCTGCCCCGTAGGAATACCCTCCTCCGATATAATAATTTTATATAGGCCACCTTGATATACATTTGCTTCTAGCGTCTTTGTCGATTTATTGTACCAAAGCCCTCTGCAATCGACTCCGGCACTGGCAGTATATACATTTTCACCATTCTCTTCAAAAACTTCCAGAGGGAACTCGGCATTGCCGGCAATTACAGTGTAGTACAATTTTAAATCAGAATTATAGGCAACACCGCTACCATTAGTTCCATCATCCAAATTACTCATTCGTAGTTGAATTACTTCTTCAGGATCATTGATTACCTGCTTCTGCACAGAACATGAATTCAGAAAAAGCACAAATCCTATTAACAAAATACCGTAAATTAATTTTTTCATAATGGTTGGTTTAAGGTTAATAATATCAAATGTAACAAATGAAATGCTAAAAAGTTCGAATAATTAGTTTTTAAATTAACTTTAATTAAGTTACATTTACAAACAAAAATTCATTCTATGAAAAAATTTATCATGACTTTGCTGGCAATTTATATTGTATTTGTAGCAATCGGCCAAACAGGTAATATTGAGCTAAACATACTGGGCAACGATGATGACGATGCATCGAACAGTAGTTTAAGCGTGGAACTATGGCTCAACACACAACTGGTTACAACAAAAACCTCCGATGACTGTTTGTTTTTCGAAAACATTCCTGGCGATGTTTATCGCATTGTTATAACCAGTGCCGGAGAGGAATTACTAACTTATAATAATGTATTGGTGGAGGAGAATTCTACTACGTATTTAGACATTAATCTGCCTGTTGCAGAAATAATTAATGATTCGGTGCCCGAAGAATTTCCGGCATACATCGAGTTTGTGCTACCCTTCCGTTTCAGTTTTCCGGTGCTTGAAGACAGTAATTATCCTATAAAGCGTGAAATTGCTTTCGGATACGAATACAATATTGTAATGCCTGTGGCCAAACATTTTGCAATAATCAATACCGTAGGTACCGGATTCTATTTTTACAGAGTAAAAGACAATATGGATGTTACTCCCGCATTGAACGACAAAGAAGGTTTCTTCAAATGGACTTTAAGTGAAGGATTGCTTTTCAGGGTTTCTTCCGAAAACCTCAAAACAGCTCCGGTTTTTGGCTGGTATCTCGATCTGGGTGCTGTTTATCATTTCCCTTTGCTATTTACTTATAAATACAAACTCGATCATACCCGAACCGCTACCAACAAAATTCATAAATATACCGACGTTTCGCTGATGGCTAAATTCGGATACGCACCATTTGGATTATTTGTAGAATATAATCCGTTTAGCTACGTAAAAGATCCTTATCCGCAGATGCCTAAACTTCGTTTTGGTGTAAGCATTCAGTTCCCGATGAATTAACTATTCTTACCAGTGACGTATTATTATTTGGGGAATGCAGAATACAGAAGGTGGCATTTTGTTAGGGAAGATAACCCTGCATTTCCGAGAAAGAACGCAAACTCCATCATGAGAAGGATGCTGCTGAATTGCAAGCCACCCCTTCTGAATTCTGTAATCCTAAGCCTCGGTCATCGAGCGAAATCGAGATGTCGAAGGATGTCTCCTGTATTCTGATTCCATATAACTCGTCATTTCATATTGCTTTTATTACCAATAATTAGCCTTCAGGAAGACGGATAAAAAACGTTGTACCTTCATCAGCAACTGTTTCGTACCATATTTCGCCACCCATTTGGTCGGTAATGTTTTTCACCATACTTAAGCCTAAACCCATACCACTTGTTTTTGTGGTGAAGCTGGGTTGAAAAATCTTACTCTTCATAGCCTCATCAATACCGGTTCCGTTATCGCTGATACTAATCAGGAAGTAGTGATTCGCATGTTGCAGGCTTAAAACGATATTTCCCTTTCTTGTGTCGGGAATAGCCTGAATGCTATTTTTAATTAGGTTATTAAATATTCGCGTAAGCTGTTCTGGGTCGGCAACAATCATTGACACCCCTTCCGATTGATCAATAAACCGGAACTCAATGTCTGGTTCCGATTGCTGGAAAAGGGTCAGGCTCGATTTAATTTTTTCGATGAGGTCAGTCGGCTGTTTTTGTGCTTGGGGCATCTGGGCAAAATTCGAGAATTCGGTAGCAATGGCCGATAAGGTGTCGATTTGTTCAACAATTGTTTTCGCCACTTTTTTCAAGGTCTCCTCCCAGCTTTTATCATTGTATTTGTATGTATGCTCCAGATACTGAATGCTAAGCTTAATAGGCGTTAGAGGATTTTTAATTTCATGTGCAATTTGTTTTGCCATTTCACGCCATGCCGACTCGCGTTCCGATTTAGCAAGTTTCCCGGCACTCTCGGCCAATTCATCAATTTTTTTGTTGTATTCCCTTATTAAACTACCCAGTTCATCGTTGCGCAGGTAATCGATTTTTTCGGTCTTTTTGCTGATATCAATTGCTCGAATGCTTTCCTGCAAAAACGACAAAGGCTTTGTAAGCTGATTGGCAATAATAATCCCAACGGCTATACTTAGTATGATAAGTATCAGAAATACATTGGTGAACGCAATTATAAAACCTGTTATCTCATCATTCAATTCATCCTGCTTCGAGAAGTAAGGCAGGTTGATGTATGCGATGGTTTGGTTGTCGGCATTACGGAATGGAATGTACGCTGACAAATAATTAATTGTACCGATACGTTCATTGATAATTACCAGTCCGTTCTTTTCGCCATGCAGCTGTCTGTATGCCTTGGGGTGCATAAAGGTTCCCTGCAGCCCTTTTTCGAATAGCTCCATGCGCGATGAGGTAATCAGCTTACCATCGGTACCAAAAATATTGATGTCGGTATAAAATACATTGCTGAATTTTATCAGCAACGATGTAACATAGTCATTTTGTGCGGAATCAAGTTCTGCTTCACTTTTGAATTTATGCTCAATTTCAACGAGTACCGATTGCAGCTTATCTCTCAGCATCTGATTATGCTTTTCGGTGTATCCATCCACAATAAAATACACCGAAATAAAGCCAATGACCAAAATAGAAATAAGTATTATGCTGACAATTGAAAACTGTATCCGGTTTTTAAGACTGTTCGTATCGATGAACTTTCTATCGCGGAAATAAACAAACAGCCTGAAAACACTGAACAATAAAAAAACAACAAAAAACAAGTAGGAGAATGAGACAAAGTGCCCTTTAAAACCTGCTTCAGGAATACTCAGTACAACAAGGTTATCGTCGCCGGAATAATAGTACAGATGGCTATAAGAGTCTTCAACAATAACTCGATAATCGTCTTTACCAGAACGCTTTTTCACTTTCATCGGGTATTCGTAATCGCCTTTTTTCAGAATTAGTGCTCCATCGTTATATTTGGCATAGCTATATTCCTTTAGGGTTTTTTTCACTGCAAATTTTTTATCGAGCAACAGCTCCGGATAACCCAATCCTTCGCTAAAAACCTTGATATTCAATTCAACAAACAGCTGAAGCAAAGAATTACCATCATCAGGATACGTGTAGTATCCGAAATACGAAATTCTACCGGTATGATTTTCAAGGTAATAAAAATTTGTCCCTGGAATAGGAATGCCGTTTTCGGAAAGCAGACTGCCAAAAAAAGTAAAACAGTTTTCCAACTTGTTATCCGGTTGTATCAGAATGCTGTCGTTAAACTTGCACACCGAAACCTGAAGGTCATACTTATTCAGATATCCTTTAATGTATTTTTGAGAAAAATAGGTATATAAGCTATCTGTATTATCATTATGAATCAACTTCTCAATTTGTGTATCGTTACGGATTGAGCCATCGATAGTAGTAATAAAAAACTCAGCTCCCACATCGCGCTCATTCATAAGATTGTTGGCAAGAACTTTACGCGCTTCAATTTCTTTTGCATCCGAAACCCACGATATGTGTTCTGAAATATACAATGAAGCCACGATGAGCAAGGCAAGAAAGGAATACCAGTTATATATTTTGTAACGGATGCGTACTAATAAAATAATGCTCATAATTCCCAGATACAGAAACACCAGCACAAATGCCTCCGTTTCGGCTCCGGCAAACAGGTACCAAAGCGTTGAAACCAATGCAAGGCTGATAATGAAAATCATCGGATGGAATATTGACCTCAGCTCCCGTATTATTTTGTCGAAAAGTATTACTGTGCAAAGTAACAGTAGTATTACAATTCCGATGGCGAGTACACTATGCGCTGAGAAGCGGAGGATATGGACCAGATTCAGTTCAATAGAGCTGTTCAGAATAAGACTGCTTATTCGGGCACTGATAAATAAATGTGCTGAAAAAGCTACTATTGCAACCGAAACACCTGCCAATGGTTTTATTCCCTTTGAATAGCGGTTCTCTGCAAACGGCCTGATGGTAAAATACCTCATAAAAAACAGTGTCCACACACAAAAAAACAACAGACTGATTCCCAAATCCCCCAGCGATGGGTACCAGAACGATTCAGCATACAATACCGGTGAAAAAACAGGCAAAGCATACAGTGCAGAAGGAATTTGAAAGCGCAGCATCAGAATGCGCAATCCGGTCAGAACCATTGCAAAACCCAAAGCAACAAACAGCACCGAAATATTTTTCCTTACAAGTATCGCCGAAATCTGCCATAACAGTGCCAGCAAAGCAATCAAAAGCATAAAACCTGCACCCTGCGTGAGAAGAAATGCACCACCCGTGGTTGCAGCAATATCGTCAATGGTAACGTAAAACAACGGGGTTTTGCCAGATAGCACTGGTTCTGAATTTTCGATACTGTCAATCGAAAATAATACATTGTCGGGTACCGATAAAAACCGGTTGAAATCCTTGTCGAGATATTCGTTTTCATACGAATAGTCGTGCTTGATCAATAAAAAATATAAAATGCGATAATCATCGCTAAGTTTTTGCGCTGTAAAATACCAGCCATCGCTCAGCCTAACCAAAGCATTGTTTACATAAATACTATCTGCTGCAAGCGGTGCAGGTATTCGATTTGTGGTCCAGCAACGCAATCCAGTAGTGTCGTACACAAAAACTCCAGCTCTTTGATCGCGATATAACTCAGTAAAACTGTAAAAAACTACCGAGTCTCTCTTTTCGGAACTACCGGCATCTTCAATCAAATGAAATATCTGCTCTGCATTCTGGTTTGCACCGACAACAACACTGCTAAGTTCTTTGGCAATATTCCGAAGCGATTGACTTCTACTTTGCAGCAAGCTACCTGTTATAATCGAAGCTAGCGCCAGCACAAACAGAATACTAACAGCAATAAGCCTTTTGGGTTCCTTTTTCATTCATCGGGATTCATATCGTAAAAATACAATTTTATTATTGAAATCACTCATGCCCCGGCAAGTGTATTGTTATCCTGATAGCTATTTTTTTATCATGCTTTTCCATATGGCTTCAATACGCGGTTTGGTAACATTTCCATTTAAGCAATTCAATGCACATTCCGTTGGATTTTCCGGTTTCGTTCTACGATTATCTTAAAGCGATAAGATAATTTAATTATTTTTGTAAAAACATAACCTGAGATGATAGTTATAACAGGTGCTGCAGGTTTTATTGCCAGCAATCTGGTTTCGAGGCTCAACAACGAAGGCTACTTCGACCTTGTGCTTGTCGACGATTTTAGCCGTAATGACAAACTTGCGAATTACCATGCAAAAAAGTATACACAGCTTGTAGAACGCCATTTGTTTAGTGAATGGCTCAGGCAGAATCACCGTTTAGTCGAATTTGTCTTTCATCTCGGCGCCCGTACCAATACCACTGAGTTCGACACTTCAGTTTTCGACCGTTTGAATTTAAACTATAGCAAAGAAGTATTTTTACTATGCGTCGAATTTGGATTACCTCTTATTTATGCTTCATCAGCTGCATGCTATGGAATGGGTGAACTCGGCTACAGCGATGACCATTCACTGGTAGAAAAGTTACACCCTCTAAATCCTTACGGAGAATCAAAACTAAACTTCGACAGATGGGTTCTTGCCCAGGAGCGAAAACCATATTTCTGGGCAGGTATCCGTTTTTTCAATGTGTATGGTCCGAACGAATATCACAAAGTACGAATGGCATCGGTGGTGATGCACGCATACAGGCAAATCCATGAAACGGGCAGGATGCGGCTTTTTCGTTCTCACCGTAGTGATGTGGCTGACGGAGAACAACAGCGCGATTTTATTTACGTAAAAGATGCTGTAGATGTGCTATTCTTTTTTATGCTTTTACGCAAACATTCAGGCATATATAACCTCGGCACCGGTACTGCAAGCAGTTTCAACCAACTGGCAGCCGCATGTTTCGATGCGTTGAAAAAGCCACTATCAGTCGAATATTTCGACACTCCAGCCGATATCCGCGATAAATATCAGTACTATACATGCGCTGATATTTCCAAACTGCGTTCGGTGGGTTATCACACTGTCTTCACCAACCTGAATTCAGGGGTTGGGCAATACATCGGGAACTATCTTTCAACCAACAGTTATGCGTAGTTATGTCGAATAAAAAAAAGTTCAAAGGCGATGTGGAAGAATGCAATGCCGAAAACAGCGCATTAAAAATCAACGACGGTGTTGTTCAGCCGCCACAGGTTAACCCATTGCTAAAGAAAAAACCGGTCAGGAAACGCTTGCTTTCAGCCGATGAATATTTTAACGGTATCATAAGTGGAAACCGAAGCATCCTTGGGCAGGCAATCACATTAGTAGAAAGTAAGCTTCCTGATCATCAGGAAATGGCACAACAGCTGATAGAGCGATGTTTACCGGTTGCTTCAAACTCTGTTAGGATAGGTATTACCGGAGTTCCCGGCGTTGGCAAAAGCACTTTTATCGAAGCTTTGGGAACTAACCTTGTAGAGAAGGGAAATAAAATTGCCGTGCTTGCGGTTGACCCCAGCAGCGAACGTTCCAAAGGCAGCATTCTCGGGGATAAAACCCGAATGGAAAATCTTTCGGTGCACCCGAATGCATTTATCAGGCCTTCCCCTTCAGCAGGTACACTGGGTGGGGTTGCACGAAAAACACGCGAGACTATAGTGCTGTGCGAAGCCGCTGGATACAACATAATTTTCATCGAAACTGTAGGTGTGGGGCAATCCGAAACTGTGGTACACAGTATGGTTGATTTTTTCTTGCTACTGATGCTGGCCGGTGCCGGCGACGAACTTCAGGGCATCAAACGGGGGATTATCGAAATGGCAGATGCGTTAACCATCAACAAGGCAGACGGTAACAATGTGGATAAGGCCAATATGGCAAAAGCCCAGTATAAAAGTGCATTACAGCTCTACCCTGTTTCGGAATCAGGATGGAAACCCAGGGTGCTTACATGTTCGGCAATCAACAATGCCGGTATTCCCGAAATTTGGCAAATGATTACAGAATACATGAGTTTTACCCGTAATAATTCCTATTTCGAAAACAACCGCATCAAGCAGGCATTGTACTGGATGACTCAAAGCATCGACGACAATCTGCTTAGTCACTTTTATCAAAATGAAGCCATACAGCAATTGATAAAAGCCTATCAACAAAAAGTGCTGGCAAACGAAATAAGCTCCTTTGTTGCCGCAAAACACCTGATTGATCATTATTTCAGCCATATCGTTGCAAAATAATATGATTGAGAAAAATAAACCGGTTCAGAAGCAGATTTTTTCCACACTCGAAACCCTGAGAATCCGTTATTCCTATTTTGAATCACCTGCCGATTTTGTCGATGAAGATGATGCAAATTTCTGGATGAAAACCGGGGCTATTCGCTGCAAAAATCTGTTTCTGCGCAATCATAAAGGTGACCGGCACTTTCTGGTCATAGCTCCTTTTTATGAACCTGTTTCTATATACAATCTCGAACAACATTTCAAAAAGGGGAAAATTTCGTTTGCTTCCGACCAAAGGTTACAACGCGTTTTAAAAGTGGTTCCGGGTGCTGTTTCGGTTTTTGGATTACTCAATGACCCGGCGCATAAAACCGAGGTATTTCTCGATGACCGTCTGCAACAGGAAGCATTGCTCAGTTTTTTACCCAACTACAAAGGGGCTATCATTACTCTTGCTTATACAGATGTAATACGCTTTTTGGAGCATACCGGGCACAGACATACTGTTTTTAATCTAAAGCCTTGTAGTTGAACTATTCAGGATATGGAATAAAAAAAAGAATAATGGAAAACAAAGTTTACGAATTCGATGCCACGCTGCACCGTGAAGGTAGCCAGAATATTGCATTTATCGAGATTCCTTTTAACGTAGAAAAGGAATTTGGCACCAAAGGGCGAGTTAAAGTGGATGTTTTATTCGACGGCTATCGGTATCGCGGTTCTATTGTTACCATGGGGCATCCCTGCCATATACTTGGCGTAAACCGAACTATACGAAATGCTATTCAGAAAAACCCGGGCGACACAGTACATATCGTTCTTAAGCAAGATACCGAAGAAAGAATGGTGGAGGTCCCTGACTATATAAAAGATGCTCTTCAGACTGACCAGGCTATATGGGAGAAATTCCTCCGGTCATGCTACAGTCGAAGAAGAGAGTATATTGCCTACATCGAAGAAGCCAAAAGGGAAGAAACACGGTTCAGCCGTATTTTGAAGGTCATTGAAGCCTTATCGAAAAAAAAGATGTAGCAGAGATAGTTGCGATACTATATTTGTAAAACAGTAAATTCTACATCATGCGCCTGCGTAACATCGATTTATTAAAAGGAGTCCTGATAATTCTGGTGATTGTCGGGCATATTTTGCTGGGATCAACAGAGCAATCATTACCAAGGTATATCATTTATTGCTTTCACATACCGGTTTTTATCGGACTTAGCGGATTTTTGTTCAATTACACAAAAATGGGACAACTCTCGCTAAAAGGATTTATATCGAAATATCTCTTCCGCATAATTCTGCCGTGGGTAATTGCTGTGCTTGTGTATAAGCTGATTTTAAATTTTAATGTGATCGTGCAAACCCACGATTACCGTATTTTTACTGGAGCATTCAAGCTACCCTACAATCATCTGTGGTTTATCGCAGCATATTTCAGCTGGATTACCATTACATGGCTGGCAGGAAAATTGCACGTTCCATTATGGGCATTGTTGGTATTTGCAATTGGGCTTGTTGTAACGGTTTATTTTATTCGAAAATACCCACCATGGGACGCAGGCAACCCTTCTTCGCAGGTATATTCCAGCCTGATTTTTCAAATCTACCGTCCTCATCTGTATATTTATTTTGTAATCGGTTTAATGCTGCGCAACAATTCTTTTTCCATAAAAATATGGCCTGTGGCAATCGTAACACTTTCGCTATTTGTCGTGTTAATGCTTAGTTTCCTGTATCGCTTCAGTTTTGTTCAATGGCTATTGTACTTTTTCAATACCGGATTACTATTTATACTTGTGCAGTATGCAAAAAAAGATGCACTTCCCCATGCAAAGTGGATTGAATGGATTGGCGTAAATTCGATGGCTGTATACCTTTGGCACATGGTTCCCCTGATTATTGTCAGTCAGCACATACCAGCATCCCCCACGGTTCTGTACTATACAGTAAGCTTCGCAGCCGTAATTGCATTTTCCGCAATAATATATTTTCTTACCAAAATAAAACCGGTTAACAAATATCTGTTCGGCATGTACTAATTACCAACTTCTAACAAGTTATTAATCAGATAATCAACAAATCTGTTAATCTTCACATAAAGCAATCAACAAATCAATATAAAATTCTTCTATTTTTGCAGCATGCAACAGCTACGGATTAAAAAGCAGGTAAGTCTGGTTTTCAGGCAATGGAATAACAGAAGTTATTCAGTTTTTGCTTCACTTGGAAAGCTTGTTTTTATTGCTGTACTTCCGGTTACATATTCCCTGATAAGTGCTCCCTGTAAGGCACAATCGAATAGCACGGGGTCTTATGCTACGAGCCCTGATACCTTACCCGAGGTTGAGGTTGTACCTGACGACGTAGCCATTCCTGTGTTTCCTTCCCGTATCATCGAATTCAGCCAGATTGTTTTTACAAGCAGCGACCGGTCGGAGCAGGCGGAATGGCTTCCTGGTTTTGATATACGATCGAGAGGAGGTAATGGCGTTCAGGGCGATATCCAGCTTAGGGGCGGGTCGCCGGAACAAACCGTCGTAATGCTCAACGGAATACCAATGAACGATATGCAAACCGGGCATAATACCCTAAACCTGCCGATACCGGATATCTGTATTGGTAAAATCACCGGTTATTCGGGTGCCGAGTCGCTTTTTTTTGTACCCGGAGCCTACAACGGGGCTGTAAACTATAGTTGCAGAAACCTGACAGAGAATCATATTACCATGCACCTTACAGGAGGCTCATACTTTCTTATGGGTTACGAAGCCATGGCAGGATTTTCAACTGGCAGGTTGAATCATTTGATCGCGTTTTCGGGAAAACAAAGCAAGGGCTATATGTTTAATACCGATTTCAATACCGAAAAAGCGTATTATATGCTTTCTGGGCAACTGCACGTTTCAGGCTACTACAGGTTTCAAGCAGGAATTGCTTCGAAAGGTTTTGGTGCTCAAAGTTTTTACTCCACCCGTTTCCCCAACCAGTACGAGTCGATACAAACCGGTTTTGTATCGTTACAGGCAAGTACAGGCTTGAATTTCAATTTTGCTCCGACCATGTACTGGAAACGTACCCACGACAGATTCGAGCTTTTCAGAGAAAGCCTCTATACTCAAGACAACGGGTATTATATCTGGGGCACCGACACAGCAAAATATTCAGAAAACAGCTATACACCTACGGCTTACTATCAGGGGCACAATTATCATCTAAGCGATCGGATGGGGCTTTCACTTACCGTTAACAGGGGTGTTGAGTTTGGGACTTTCAGTGCAAACTGCAGTTATAATCACGATCGAATTGTTAGTACTGTGCTCGGAGAGCAGCTTGAGGAGCCAAAAAACGACCCGTTTTCGACCGGAATTGAGCTGGCTTTTGGTAAAACACGCAATATGGCAAACCTGTTTGCTGGTTTTAATAGTAAAAGCTTTTCGGGATTCAGCTTTCAGGCAGGAGCCATGGGATTCTGGTTCGGAACAGGAATAAAACCCGGTGGAGGATTGAAACTGAGTTACTCTTATACGCAAACTTTTTCAGCATGGCTTTCGTTCAACCGAAACCAACGCCTTCCAACCTACACGGAACTGTATTACAAAAGCGTAACAAATATCGGCAACAGCAACCTGCATCCCGAAGATGCCTATAATTATGAGCTGGGGTTTGCTGTTGCAAAAAATTGGTTTCATGCTGAAGAGAAATTATTTTATATCGATGGACTGAACACTATCGACTGGGTAAGAGCTCCTGATGAAACAGTGTATCATGCCATGAATCACACCCACATCACCACAATTGGTAATACCCTTACGCTTGCATTCAAACCTCTGCCGGATACAAAGGGGATTCAGTGGCTAAAATCATTTTCGGTTAGCCATACATATCTGAAAAAGACTAAATTTTCCAGTGAATTGCTTTCGGCATATACCCTCGATTATCTGCGACATAAACTCAATGCCAATGTTATAATCGGATTCGGTCAGATTGTGGAAGCCGAAATCAGAATATCGTACCAGACAAGGAATGGTACCTACACCTTAAACAACACGGAAGTACCTTATCAACCAGTATTTGCAACAGACGTAGGAATATCTTCCAATTTCGGAAAATTAACAGTGTATGTTCTGGCAAACAACATATTCAATGCACAGACACCTGATTTCGGGGGAATTATTCCATCTGGTTGTTGGTTAAGTGCAGGAATTAAAATAAATACGGGCAATAAAAGCAAAATTGTTAAAAAATAATTTTATAGTTATTATTCTTTTTCTATCTTTGCCCTCCCAAAAGTGAGTATAAATTTTTGATAAAGTAATAAAGATGTACGCAATTGTTGAAATAGCAGGGCAACAGTTTAAGGTTGAAAAAGGGAGCAAATTATTTGTTCACCGCCTTTCTGAAGCCGAAGGAAATAATGTTGACTTTGACAAAGTTCTGTTGATTGAAAACGAAAACAAGTTTACCGTAGGAAGACCGGTAGTTGAAAATGCTAAGATCGTTGCCAAAGTAGTTTCTCATGTTCGTGGCGATAAAGTTTTGGTTTTCAAGAAAAAAAACCGCAAAGGTTATCAGGTTCTCAACGGACATCGTCAGAATTTTAGTGAAATCGAAGTTCAGGAAATCATTGGTTAAATAATTCAGTTATGGCACACAAAAAAGGAGCCGGAAGTTCACACAACGGCAGAGAATCGCACAGTAAACGGCTGGGCGTTAAAATTTTCGGAGGTCAGGAAGCTGTTGCAGGAAATATCATTGTTCGTCAACGCGGCACGGTGCACCATCCGGGTAAAAACATGGGCATAGGAAAAGACCATACGTTGTTTGCCCTGTGCGACGGAACTGTTAAATTCGAAAAAAAGAATAACAACCGTTCTTATGTATCGGTGGTTCCTGTTGAAAACCAACAAGAAGCAGCCACAAAAGAATAATTTCATATTTTTTTCATTAAGCATCCTGTTTTTTCTAATTTAGCTGAAAAAACAGGATTTCTTTTAATTTTACTTTTATGTTAACTCTCACCGATATACGCGAAAACCCCGACAGAATAATCAGGCTGTTACAAATTAAAAACTTTGACGCCTCACAAACCATTCATGAAATCATCAGACTTGATGATACCAGACGTGAAATTCAATTTAAAAAAGATAAATTACTGAACGAACTGAACGAAAGTTCGCGTGTTATCGGAAATTTATATAAAGAAGGGAGGCAGGCAGAAGCAGAGGCAATCAAGCAAAAAACCGCAGCAGCAAAAGAAAAGTCGCGAGTTTTTGAATCGGAACTTTCCGACACGGAATCAACCCTTCAAAAGTTGCTTGTTACCTTGCCCAACGCACCGCACGAATCAGTACCCACTGGAAAAACTGCAGCCGATAATCAGATTATCCGCAGCGGAGGTAACATTCCTATGTTAGTACAAAAGCTTCCACACTGGGAACTGATTACCCGATACGACATTATCGATTTCGATTTGGGCACGAAAATTACCGGAGCCGGATTTCCTGTATATAAAGGGAAAGGTGCCAAACTGCAACGTGCTCTGATCAGCTTTTTTCTCGATGAAGCCGAAAAATCAGGCTATGCCGAAGTTATGGTTCCGCTCATGGTAAACGAGGACAGTGGTTTTGGCACAGGTCAGCTTCCCGACAAGGAAGGGCAGATGTATCAAATAGGCCTCGATAATTTTTATATGATTCCTACCGCAGAAGTGCCCGTTACCAATCTGTACCGCGATGTTATTGTCCCTGAAGAAAAACTGCCGATTAAGAATGTCGCATACTCAGCTTGTTTCCGCCGTGAAGCCGGAAGCTGGGGTGCCCATGTGCGCGGATTAAACCGTCTGCATCAGTTCGACAAGGTCGAAATTGTGCAGATACAAAAGCCGGAGAATTCGTATCAGGCACTGAACGAAATGGTTGAACACGTTGAAAGACTTCTGGTAAAACTCGAACTACCCTACCGTATTGTGAAACTCTGCGGTGGTGACATCAGTTTTACATCGGCTATGACTTTCGACTTTGAAGTGTTCAGTGCAGCACAGGAACGTTGGCTTGAAGTAAGTTCCGTCTCAAATTTCGAAAGCTTTCAGGCAAATCGTCTGAAACTCAGATATCGTTGCAGCCAAAGCAAAAAAAACCTGCTGGCTCACACACTCAATGGCAGTGCACTTGCCCTTCCCCGAATTGTAGCAGCCATTCTCGAAAACAATCAGACCGAAACGGGTATAACAATTCCCAAGGTTTTGACACCTTACACAGGATTTAATTTTATTGGCAATGAATAAACATTTAATAATCTCCATATTGCTTATTGCTATTTTTTTGGCCGGTAGTTCATGCAGCAATAATACACAAAAACACGCCATTCAGAAAGTCGACTCTTTGCTCGATTTAAACCGTCAGGTGTACAAAGAATTGTCGGAAATCGGCATCGACAGTATTACAATGATGTATGATACCGTGAAAAAATATGATAATTATTTTGCAACACCCGAAGTCAGCAACATCATAAACGGAAACAATTTGGTTCTGATGTACGAATATGGCACAATCGACAAAACCTTTAAAAAATTACTTAAAGAGCATTATGCCGAGATGCTCGAAAGCCTTGAACACCGGCGGCAACAACTCGAAAATCTGAAGCAGGATGCCGAAAATGGTATCCTTAACGACAGCACATTGTTGGTTTACCTGCACAACGAAGATTCGCTCATGAATTTCACCGCTAACGACGTGCGTGGAAGAATTAAGTTTGTTGAACAACATAAACAGAAATATTACCGTTATCACCCTGAAATACTAAAACTAATCGACAGCCTTGAGAATAGCAGGTAGCATACCACATACAGCGAAAGCAATTATAGTTTTGCTGTTTGTATGTATTGTCAATATCAGCCCGGCAAAGGCTCAGGGGTACGATTACGACCTTGCAATGCAGTATTACAATGCGGGTGAATACGATAAGGCTTCTGTTATTTTTCAGCAACTCTACGATCAGTACAAATACCGGAACTACCTCAGCTACTATATAAAGTGCTTGTCGGAACTGAACGAATTCAGTACTGCTGAGAAGTATCTGAAAAAAGAAATTAAGAAGAATTCCGGCGATCCAAGTTTATATGTCGACCTTGGAATTGTATATACCGCAATGAACGATGCCGGCAAAGCAACAGAGCAATACGATAAAGCAGTAAAACTATCGCTTGCACAAAAACCACAGACCCTTAATACTGCCAACTACTTCATTTTAAACCGCTTGTATGAATATGCCGAAACACTTTACCTTCAGGCGGCTGCACAACAAAAAAGCAACTACGATTACGAACTAGCAAATCTATATTATTATCAGCGCGACTACCAAAAAATGACTGAAAAGTTTCTGGATTTGCTGCTCGACTATCCGGTTTATCTCGACAATATTCAGAACCGATTTCAGATGATCATGGCAAGCAGTACCGAAAATGACCTCAACCAGTTGCTCGAGGCCAGCCTCTTGCAGCGAATACAGAAATATCCGCAAAAAACAGTATATGCCGAGTTACTCATCTGGCAATATATTCAAACCGGGCGAAACGAAGAAGCCTATCAGCAATTGGTAAGCATCGACAAACGCACCAACGGCATGGGGACAAGGCTCATTGAATTCGGTCAGATGCTTACGCAGGAACAGGAGTTTGATCTAGCGCTCAAATGTTTCGATTATGTTTTGCAATCAGGCCAATCGAACCCAAACTACAATCTGGCTGATATCGAATATCTAAACACACTGTACACAAAAGTAATCAATTCACCGCAACGAACACAGGAAGAATTGCTGACTCTTGAAGCAAAACTCAAGGACAACATTGCAAAAACCAGACAAAAGCAAGCCTTTCGGATGATTTATGCTCTGGCCAGCATTCAGGCTTTTTACCTTGATAAAATGGAAGAAGCATCGAATTTACTCAGTGATGTCATCAGCCAGCAGCGACTCAGTGCTTCCGAGATTGCTGAGTGCAAACTACTCTACGCTGATATTCTGCTTCTTTCGGGAAATTATTGGGATGCTGCTCTCACCTATGCCCAGGTTGAGAAAGCAAATCAAAACAATCCTTACGGTCACGAGGCACGGTTTCGTAAAGCAAAGCTGGCTTATTACACCGGTCAGTTTCAGTGGGCTCTTGCGCAGCTCGATGTGCTGAAAGCAAGTACGAGTAAGCTCATTGCCAACGATGCATTCGAATTGTCGCTTTTTATTACCGATAATTCTGCACTTGATACCACCTACACAGCCCTGCAAATGTTCAGTCGTGCAGACTTGTTGCAGTACAAGCACAAAGATGATTTGGCACTGCTCACCCTCGACAGTGTGATAACCATGTTTCCGGCACATAAAATTTCCGATGATATTTTATTCCGGAAGGCTCAGATATTTGAATCGAACGGCAGGTACAATGACGCCATTGCCATGTATCAGGAGGTGATCAGCAAATACTCCTACGACATACTTTCCGACAATGCGCTGTATAACCTGGCGCACCTCTTCGATTACACACTGAAAGACAAGACTAAAGCCATGGATGCCTACCAAAAACTGATAACCGAATACCCGGGAAGCATTTACACAGTAGATGCACGAAAACGTTTCCGCTACCTCAGGGGCGATAAACTAACCGAGCAATAATATGAGTACGACTGCAAACGACCGGATCATTCTGGGCATTGACCCCGGCACCAATTATATGGGATACGGTGTATTGCAGATTACCGGGAACAATCCTTCTCTGGTAAGTTTGGGCATTGTAGATATGCATACATTCGAGAATCACTACCTCAAGCTGAAACACATCTACGAAAGGACCATTCAACTGATTGACGGGTATAACCCCGACGAGCTGTCGATTGAAGCGCCATTTCAGGGTAAAAATGTGCAGTCGATGCTGAAACTGGGGCGGGCACAGGGCGCTGCCATTGCCGCCGCTCTCAGTCGCGAAATCCCTATTTTTGAATATGCACCAAAAAAAATAAAAAGTTCAATTACAGGTAACGGGAATGCCGCAAAAGAACAGGTGGCAGCAATGCTTATGAAAATTCTCCGTTTCAGCGATATGCCCAAACATCTCGACGCTACCGACGGACTGGCTGTGGCATTATGCCATTTTTATCAGTCGAACGTTATCACAGCGCCCTCGTCATATAAGAATTGGGAAGACTTCCTCCGGAAAAATCCGGATAGAATTGCTAAAGTCGGTAAAAAATAATTCATAAAAAAGGCCTGCTGAAGCAAGCCTTTTTTTATTTTTTTTCAGTTTATTTTTTCTTCCCCTTCAAATTGTGCTTTTTTACAAATTCGTCGAGGATTTGCTCAAGATTCGGGAAACCGATTTCCTGCAGTTCGTAACCAATTTTCACGGTGGGTTGCTTAATTTTCACAATCCTGCTCAAATCGATAGGAGTTGCAATAACTACTGCATCGCAGGGGGTGTTGGCAATGGTTTTTTCAAGGTCTTTCACTTGTTTGTCGCCGTAACCCATTGCCGGAAGCAAGATACCGATATTGGGATACGATTTAAAAGTATCGCTGAGTGTACCAACGGTATAAGGACGTGGATCTATCAGTTCTGCAGCACCATATTTCATGGCAGCTACCGTACCAGCACCTATTTTCATTTCACCGTGGGTAAGTGTGGGTCCGTCTTCAATTACAAGCACTCTTTTACCACGTATCAGTTCGGGTTTATCAACCGTAAGATACGAAGCACCATCCACGATGGTAGCTTTGGGGTTAATCTTTGCCAGATTTGCCCTAACTGTATTTATATTTTCAAGAGATGCTGAGTCTATTTTATTGATTACAATAACGTCGGCCATGCGGGCAACCACTTCGCCGGGGTAATAGCTTACTTCGGCACCGGGACGCAATGGGTCGGCAACACCTACAAATAAATCGGGAACATAGAATGGGAAGTCGTTGTTACCACCATCCCAAAGCACAACGTCACATCCATCGGGATCTTTTTCAGCTTCGCGAAGAATGGCTTCGTAATCGACACCGGCATAAATCACGTTGCGTTTGGTAACCACATGGGGTTCATATTCTTCCATTTCTTCAATCGTACAGTTGTGTTTCTTTAAATCGTCAACTGTAGCAAAACGTTGCACTTTCTGTTTGTTCAGATCGGGATCGTAAGGCATGGGGTGACGAACTGCCACAACGCGTAAACCTTTTTTTACCAGAATTTCGATGATCCTTCTCGATGTCTGCGATTTTCCGCAACCGGTTCGGGTAGCTCCAACGGCAATAACAGGTTTTGTCGATTTTACCTGTGTGTCTCTGGGTCCTAAAAGTACAAAATTGGCTCCGGCTGCATTCACAATGGCTCCGATGCTCATCACATAGTTGTAGGGTTTATCGCTGTATGCAAAAACACAGTCATCAACCTTAAATTTTTTAATCAACGCAGGCAATTCCGTTTCTTTGAAAATGGGAATGCCTTTAGGATATAAATCCTTGCCAGCCAACTCGGGCGGATAAGGTCTTCCTTCGATACCGGGGATTTGTTCAGCAGTAAAAGCCACTACGTTATAGTTGGCATTACCTCTGTAATACATGTTGAAGTTGTGGAAGTCTCTTCCGGCAGCTCCAATGATAATTACGTTTTTCTTTGCCATAACCTGTTGATTTATTTAGTTTTATAATAGCATTAATTAGTTAATTACGAAAAGCAAAGATAAATTTTTAAATTTCATTAAAACATGAAAAAACACAAAATCGTTTATAATTCTAAATGATATAATAGAATCATCATGAATTGTCTGAAAATGCAAGGTTTCAGAATGATATGTTAAGAAACATAGTATAATGTCTGTTACAGTTTCGCCATAAAACTGCTGACCTCGATAATATACCTGTCGTGATAACCGCGCCCGATAATTCCTTTTTCATCGCAGGCAACAACCTCAAACCTGATTTTTTTCCCATCAATATTGCTGACCGTTGAGTTGCAATATACCATTTTTCCAATTGGCGTAGCTTTTTCATGGGTCAGTTCAATTCGCACCCCCACGGTGCTGTAGCCTTCAGGCAAATTTTCATTCACCGAAAGCATACATGTTTTTTCGACAAATGCCACCAGTGCGGGGGTCGAAAACACATCAACCAAACCTGAGCCATACCGCGATGCTGAATCGGCAGGTTCTGCAATTTTTTCACAATACCCTGCAATTCCAGTTAAATCAGCGAAATCCATAACATCAGAATTTAAAATTCACTTCCTGAACTACCTCCGGATGCAGGCTTAACGATACAGGACACAAGCGGGGTATTGCCTGCAATACCTTACGCTGTTTATCGTTTATAATACACATCGTAAAATCGAGGTTGATAATCACTTTTGCAATTTTTCTGGGAGGCTTATCTGTCATGATTTTCGTCACTTCGGCAGTGGCATTGTCAATGGAAAAGCCCTGCTCCTGCGCAGCAATTCCCATAATGGTAAGCATGCAGTCGCACAATGCGGTTGCCACCAGGTCGGTAGGCGAAAAACGTTGTCCTTTGCCTTTGTTATCAACCGGTGCATCGGTTTCAACCACTGTGCCCGATTGAAGATGCGTATTCTCTGTTCTTAGCGATCCTTTGTACACAATTCTGGCTGTAGTCATAATTTTCGGGTTTTTAGAAACTTACCTATTATTTGTAATATCTATTACTCTGCCCACTTTAATGCAAATTGGTGGTGTGATGGTTTATAACCTAGTAATTCTGTTAACAAAAATAATAGGATAATTGAGAACAGGCAATAGTTTTTCTTCTATAATTTTGCAGAACTATCAACTAATAAAAGCTGAATAAATATCGAAATTCCGAAATGCTATGATACATCCCGATTGTGAACTTAAATGGATAAGTAACGAAGTGGGTTACGGCATTGTTGCGACACGCTTTATTCCCAAAGGCACTATAACCTGGGTTCAGGATAAGCTCGACCGTGAGTTTACACCGCTCGAAGTAATGAATATGGATGGAGTGTACAAAGATTTGCTGAGCAAATATACATTCCGGAACAATCATGGCAATTACGTATTATGCTGGGATAATGCACGTTACACAAACCACAGTTTTAACTCGAATTGTCTGACCACAGCCTATGATTTCGAGATTGCCATTCGCGATATTCAGCCGGGTGAAGAACTAACCGATGATTATGGCTACCTGAACCTACCGTTTCCCATGAGAGCCAAGCCTGAAGGAACACGGCGTAAGGTGGTACATTCCGACGACATTGTGAAATATTATAAGGTTTGGGATAAAAAGCTTATATCAAGCTTCGGTGATATTCTTAAAGTTGCCCAGCCCCTGCGATGCCTTATTGCAGATGAATTATGGCATAAAATCAATCGTATTGCCTTTGGCGAAGAACATATGGATAGCATACTCACCTGTTATTACGATGAACACCATAGCTCACCTAGCCGTTTAAATTAGAATGATTTTTTGTTTTAAAACAATCCGCTGATATTTCCATTGTCGTCGATGTCGATTAATTCGGCAGACGGGTTTTTCGGTAATCCGGGCATTCTTATTATTTCTCCGGCAATAGGAATAATAAATCCTGCCCCCGACGCTATTTCTATTTCGCGGATATTGACGATAAAACCATGCGGGCGGTTTTTCAGTTTTGGGTCATCCGACAGCGAATTCTGTGTTTTTGCAATGCAAACAGGAAGTTTGTCGAATTTGAGGTTGATAATAGTTTTAAGCTGAGTACGGGCTTTCATGGAATATTCAACACCTGCAGCACCGTACATTTTTGTAGCAATGGTTTCAATTTTCTTTTCAACCGGCCACGAAAATTCATATAATGGTCGGAAACATACACGACACGATTGGGCTTCTCCGGCAACAATTTCTGCCAATTCAAGCGCACCCTTCCCTCCTTGTTCCCATGCATCGTTCACTGCAACCCTAATTCCACTTTCCTCGCAATGTTTGCGTATCATTTGCAGTTCATCATCACTATCGCTTGCAAAGCGGTTAATAGCTACAATAGGTTTAAAATTGAACATCTGCATATTCTCGATATGCTTGTCGAGATTTGCCAACCCAATATTCAACGCGATTGTATCGGGTTGCGACAAGTCAGAAAGCGATTTCCCACCATGATATTTAAGCGCACGAACAGTGGCAACAATGACAACAGCATTGGGATTCAAACCCCCATATTGCGATTTGATATCGAAGAACTTTTCAGCACCCAGGTCTGATGCGAAACCTGCTTCTGTAACAACAAAATCGCTCAGCGATAAACCCATTTTTGTGGCAATAATCGAATTGGTGCCCTGGGCTATATTGGCAAAAGGTCCGCCATGAATAATTGCAGGGGTGTTTTCAAGAGTCTGCACCAGATTGGGCTTTATGGCATCCTTCAACAAGGCTGCCATTGCGCCTTCCGCTTTGAGGTCACGGGCAAATATTGGCTTATTATCGTAGGTGTAACCAATAAATATATTCCCCAGCCGTTCTTTCAGGTCTTTCAGACTTTCGGCCAGGCATAGGATTGCCATTACCTCTGATGCAGCAGTGATATTAAATCCGGTTTCGCGGGGGACTCCCTGAGCCTTTCCGCCAAGTCCGATTACTACATCGCGCAACGAGCGATCGTTCATGTCCATCACTCTTTTCCAGCTGATGGTTCGTGCATCCAGGTCAAAATCGTGGCTGCGGTTCTGCAATTGATTGTCGATGAGAGCTGCCAGCAGGTTATGTGCTTTTTCAACAGCCGATAAGTCGCCGGTAAAATGCAAATTGATGTCTTCCATAGGGATTACCTGAGAATAACCTCCGCCTGCAGCACCGCCTTTAACTCCAAAAACGGGGCCCAGAGAGGGTTCACGCAGTACAACGGTAGTTTTATGACCAAGAAGATTCATAGCCTGAGCCAACCCGATGGATGTTGTCGTTTTCCCTTCTCCGGCAGGGGTTGGGGTAATAGCAGTTACCAAAATTAACCTCGAATTAAGCATTTTCGACTCATCGATAAGGCTCAGCGGCAATTTTGCCTTATATTTACCGTATAACTCAAGCTGACCTTCGGCAATACCCAAACTTGCCGCAATTTCTATAACCGGCTTAATATCAGCCGCCTTTGCTATTTCAATATCAGAACGTATCATAATTTTCCTTGTTTCTTTAACAAACAATATTCATGTTGTTTTGTTTAATAAAACCTTAGCATGGGAATACTCATAGAATCTGTAGCTATTCGACCACCAATTTCCGATTAACTGTGTCATCCCCAGTAATTATTCTTACAATATAAACACCGCTTTTCAAACCACTGATGTCGATAGGTTGACGGGAATAAAAATTATCACCTGAAAAAACCAGAGTCCCGGAAGCATTAAGTATTGTAATACCAAAACCTTCTGCACAATTTACAACTATAAAATTCTCCTTAACAGGATTGGGATAAATTTGTATTGCGAGAAGGGTGTTATTGTGGATTGCCGAAACAACCGGAGTAAATACGTACTCACAAAGACTGTCGATACTGTTGGTTATTTTAATGTGCAATTCAAGGCTGTTTTCATCAATATTGTCTGTTTCGAATGGGATTGTTTTACCCTCAAAGCTCTCATTATCGATTAACCAGTAATATGACACATGGTCGTAGAAAAGAGATTCCAAATCTTCAACTCCGGTAACCGTTAGCGAGCTGCCATCGAAATAAACAATTGGCTCCGGGAAAACATAAGTTATACATATCTGAGGCCAATATGCCGGATCGTTGTAATCGCGGCTGGCAAAATTCATTTTATGGAAATAAGAGTCCAGATCTTCGTCCCATTGCATCAGTACCAACCCATGAAAATTACTTTCCAGCGTATGGTCATCGGTCAGTACAACATTCGTAATATCAATATTTAAAATATCCTCATAACTATCAGTGTTTGGCGAATCGGGGATAGGGGAAATTTCAGCATATTCATCAGTCTCAATATCGGGTTGATTGTTCCATGTGATAGCAGTTGAAACCCAGTATTCGGGCACTTTATATATTCTTGTAGTGTTGATCTGCCCTTCACCGTAGCGATGTGCAAAAGCAGTATTGCTGAACGGGTTAAACAGATTCAGGTGACACGAATATATGTAGGTTGATGTCAAGTCAATCAAGTTCTCAAAGTCGTTAGCCAGGTAGGCTCTCTTTTTTCCCGGCGAACCGTTCCATGTCCAGACTTGAGTATCAAGAAAGTTTGCAGTGGAATAATTTTGCGTGTTTGTAGGTCCCCATTGGGGGTTATTCTGATTGGTCAGATACCATACCACCGCATCTTCTTTCGGATAATAAACCTGAGTACACGAAAAGGTCTGAGCAATGGAAAAGCCGCTGGCAATACCAAGCAAAAAAAATATAAGGATAACTCGCAACATTTTTTTGTTATTTTTGGACAATTTAGTGATATGCTTCAAATGTACTTATTATTTTCATATAATTAAATTTAATATACAAATTAATTAAATAATAACAATGAAATTACGCCCACTTTTTAAAGGATTATTTACAGTATGTAGGGGACATTATTTTATTCCGGGAAAAGGACTTGTTTTTATCGGGCATATGGCACGTCTGTCGAAATGGATTCATGCACATAAAAAACAAGCAGGTTACAGCGATTTCTACGATATTCATTTCAGATACAATAAAAGAGAAGACCTGTTCAAATACCTGATTAAAAAAGAGAACATTCAAGTGATTGATTATCTTGAATTTGGAGTTGCCAACGGGTGCTCGTTCAAATGGTGGACCGAAAACAACATAAATACCGGTTCCCGTTTCATTGGCTTCGACACTTTCACTGGTCTTCCTGAAGACTGGGGACCCTTTAAAAAAGGAGATATGTCGGCGGGAAATGCAATGCCTGAAATTCCCGGTACCAGGCATCAATTCGTACAGGGATTGTTTCAGCAAACTCTCCCCGGCTTTCTGAAAACATTTGAATTTAAAAACCGTAAGGTCATTCATATGGATGCTGATTTGTACACGGCTACGTTGTTTGTCCTCACTAGCATTGCTCCGTACTTAAACAAAGGCGATATAATCATGTTCGATGAATTCAACGTACCTATGCATGAATATAAGGCATTCACCGAATTTGTCAATTCATTTTACATCGACTATGAAATTTTGGGAGCCGTAAACAACTTCTATCAGATTGCAATAAAAATCAAGTAATCTTTTACCTAAACACCTCCATGCGGTTGGCGTCAATCCGCAAGAAAATCATCAGCAGCATTGTAAAAGCCCAAAGCGATGACCCTCCGTAGCTAAAAAACGGTAGTGGAATTCCAATTACCGGTGCCAGGCCGATTGTCATACCAATGTTGATGGCCACATGAATGAATAAAAATGAAGCCACTGAATACCCATAAATACGTGAATAAGCCGATCGCTGCCGTTCAGCCAGCCATATTATACGGATTATCAAAAAAGCGAACAGCATCAACACTATCACACTACCGGCAAACCCCCATTCTTCACCTACTGTGCAAAAAATAAAGTCGGTATCCTGTTCCGGGACGAAGTTGTATTTTGTTTGGGTGCCCTGCAAAAAACCTTTGCCCATTAAACCTCCGGAACCAATCGAAATTTTCGATTGGTTCACATTATATCCTGCACCGAGAGGGTCGGAATTAAACCCCAACAGCTCCCCTATCCTCTCCTGCTGATGTTTTTCAAGCAGATTGCTATACACAAAATCAACCGAGTAAACATAAAGCGAAGCCGCCAAAAGAATGACCAAAACCGAAGCAGCTTTGTCGATTTTTTTTATTAAAGCAATGAGGAGCGAAACACCTATCGAAACTGCAACAGTCGACAAAATCAAATACTTAACAGGGTACGGCCATACCCCAAAATATTGAACCATAATTGCCACTGCAGCAAAAACTGAAAACACAAGCAATCCCCAATACCCATACCACCGTTTCCGCGACTTGAATATAAAATACAGTATTGCAGCCAATACGAGTACCGTCATTATAACCAGCTGATTTGAAACCAGTGCGAAAACAAACAGAGCAATTGCCGCAAAAAACAACACAAAAAGCGTGTTATTCAAACCTTCGCGATACAATACGAATATTAGGCTGCTGTATATCAGGGCAGATCCGGCATCATTCTGCAGAATAATCAATCCTATGGGTAATCCAATGATAAGAATGATACCCAACACATCCTTAAAATTATTCAAACTAAAATGAGTGCGGCTTGCGAACTGCGCCAGGGCAAGCGAAGTTGCCATTTTTGCGAATTCTGAGGGTTGCAACCTAAAATCTCCTATTTGAAACCACGATCTGGAATTGTTAATCTCTGTACCGAACAACAACACTGCAATGAGCATCAGCATGAAAAATGCAAATATCACATAAGAAAATGCCGAATAGAATTTACTGTCGATTAGAAAAACGAAAAAACCTATGATAAATGCTGCAGCTATCCAAATAAGCTGTTTTCCGTAGCGCATCGAAGTATCGAAGATGCTGGTATGCGATTCGTCGTATACAGCGGCATAAATATTTACCCAGCCTGCAAATACCAGAAGCAGGTAGATTGCAATACATATCCAGTCGATATTAAGCCATATTTTACCGCGCCGTGTCTGCAAAGTGATAAATATCAGTGTTTAAAATTCGTTGCTCTGAAAATACATTCATCACAGTATCGTTAATATATTTCTCAATCATAAGACTGGCGATAGGCGCAGCCCATACTCCGCCGAAGCCGGCATTTTCGATGTATACTGCAATGGCAATCTGAGGGTTTTCTTTAGGGGCAAAAGCCATAAATATCGAGTGGTCTTCACCATGTGGGTTTTGTGCAGTGCCGGTTTTTCCACAGACTCTTATATTGGGAATCCTTGCCAAGCCACCGGTTCCATAATCCTCATTTACCACGGCATCCATACCTTCAACAACGGGGATAAATACTTCGGGTTTAAAGGGAGTACGTATGGGAATTGTGTACATGGTGTCGAGTGGAGCACCTCCTATCGATTTCATAATATGCGGATAATAATAAAACCCACGGTTGGCAATGATTGCAGCAAAATTTGCCATCTGCAGTGGAACCACAAGCACTTCGCCCTGACCAATGCTTAATGAATAAATTGTGCTATAAGCCCACCGGTATTTACCATATATTCTGTCGTAAAAATCAGGACCGGGTATTTTACCCTTTACCACCGAGGGCAATCCAATATCGAAAGCGCACTCAAAACCCAGGTTTAGCACTTTTTCCTTCCATATTGCCAAACCAATCCGGCTATCGCGGAAAATGCTTTTTTCAAAACCCCGCTGTATCAATTTACGTGTCACCATATAAAAATACGGATTGCACGAATATTGAATAGCACGTTTTAAATCGGTATTGGGTGGATGATTATGGCAGTTCACTATGCTTTTATCGCAGGGGAAGGATGTTTGTTCTGTAATAATTCCCTGATCGAGTCCAATAATAGCCTGCACCATTTTAAATATAGATCCCGGAGGATACGAAGCTCCAACGGCACGATTGAACAATGGCTTGTTGGGGGCATGTACCAGGCTATCGTAGTTATAACCCCGCTGACGTCCAACAAGGAGATTCGGATCGAAGCCCGGACTGGAAACCATAGCCAGGATTTCGCCTGTTGAAGGCTGAATAGCAACAATGCTTCCAATTTTGTTTTTCATCAGCAATTCACCGTACTCCTGAAGCCCGGCATCAATTGTAAGAACAAGGTCTTTGCCTGCTTGTGCAGGAATATCGTACTTTCCCTGCTGATAGCTGCCCTGAATACGGTTGTGAACATCAACCATATATATTTTCACTCCCTTCTCGCCCCTCAATGAGGTTTCGAAGTATTTCTCAACTCCACTTTTGCCAACGTAATCACCAATATAGTAAAAAGTATCTCTTTCGAGAGTTGGCATATCAATCTCACCAATGTCGCCCAATACATTTGAAGCAAAACTTTTTTCATATTTTCGAAGCGAACGGCTTTGTACATAAAAGCCTGGATAGCGATACATATGCTCCTGGAAATAAGCATACTGCAATTTCGACATCTGTTTAAAAAAAACAGAAGGCCGGAATACTGAATAAGCAGCTGCTGCAGTCAGTTTCTGACGAGCATCTTCAATATTGATGCCCAACTCATTCACCAGCTGTAACGTATCGAACGACCTAACCTGCCTCGGTATAACCATTAAATCGTAAGCTATTTCGTTGCATACAAGCAATTCGCCATTACGATCGTAAATCAGCCCTCGTGATGGATATTCCCAGATTCGCCGCTGCGAATTGTTTTCGGATGAAATTTTATAGGATGGATCAAGCACCTGAATAATAAAAAGCTTGACAAGGATTGCCAGAAATATCAGTAAAATTATTACTGTAATATAAATACTTCGTGAACTTAGCTGGTTCATCGCCTGCGAATTGTTAAATACTGGCTTAGAATTAACACGCTGATTGTGGAAATACTGCTCAATGTAATACGCAACAAGGTAAATTGAAACATTTTAAAGCTAAATGCATCGAGCATAAAGAGTAAAAAATGATGTATAATAACAAGGCTGGCTGCATATTTTAGAAACCACAGAAAACCCAGATCCCGAATCCCGATATGTGTGTTCGTTTCATATCCATCGCGCGGTGAGTACAAACGCAACATCCCTGGTCTAATATAGGCTGTCAGAACACTTGCAGCAGCATGAATTCCAAAGGTATTGCTGAATGAGTCCACAACTAAACCGGTAGCCATGGCTAGCAACATGAGCAAAAACGGAGGTGTTTCGATTGGAAGAAGGAGGATGAACAAAATATAGAAAAAAACATGTGTATAGGGTATCGATTGTATCTGATTGAACAATAATACCTGCAAAGCAATGCAGATAATAAACAGAAAAAAGTATTTCAGATTACTGTTTATCATTTTGCGCCTCCAATGCTTCTATTTCTTGTTTATGCAAATTTTTTACCACATACACATTTTTGAGATTGGCAAAATTTGTAGCCAGTTTAACATCGATTTCGTAAAAACCAGTTGATGTCATTTTTTTATAACTATCGACCACACCCACAGGAATATCGGGTGGAAAAATAGATGAATATCCGCTGGTGACAACAGTATCTCCCACTTTTATATCAATATATACCGGTATTTCCGACATTCTGGCGTAGCGATGGCTTTTGCCTGTCCACGACAAAGATCCAAAGTAGTTGTTCCTGCTGATTTTAACACTAAGTTTGAAAGCCGTATTAATTACAGGCAGCACAGTAGAAAAATTATCAGAGCAATTGTAAACAATTCCTGCAACACCCTCTGGACCAATTACTCCCATTTCTTTACGAACTCCCTGTTTTAATCCGGCATCGATGGTAATATAGTTTTTTACATTGTTTACACTGTTGTTTATTACCGTTACATTCATAAATGTGTAATCGGGGTTTACAGAATCGAATACAAAGCTTCGATTATAGGCACGGCGCTGCTGAAGTTCATTCTGTAATGCAGCATTCTCAATGGCAAGTCTTCGGTTTTCGCCTGCCAATTTTACATAGTCGGTAACAACCGACCACGATTTTTCGATGCGACTGATTACCACATACGACGAGCTGGCAAAAACCGAACGTTGATACTGATTGTTTGCAACAAGCAGTGAAATACAAATCAACTCGAGAATTATGAATAGAAATGTGGCATGATAACGTAAGATAAATCGGAATAGGCTTTTCATCTGTAGTTGTTAACTATCTGATGAGAAACTGAAATTTATCAACGTTTTTAAGTGCAATACCGGTACCTCTTGCAACTGCATGCAGTGGGTCTTCCGAAACATGTACAGGAATATTGGTTTTTTCGCTTAACCGTCTGTCTAGTCCACGCAGCAAGGCTCCGCCTCCTGCCAGATAAATACCACGCATATAAATATCGGCATACAACTCAGGAGGAGTTTGCTCCAGTACCATCATGATCGCTGTTTCCACCTTCGAAATTGACTTATCGAGGCTATGCGCAATCTCCTGATACGATACAGGTATCTCAATAGGGAGTGCTGTCATCTGGTGTGGGCCTCTCACGATATAGTCGGGAGGAGGATTATCGATATTTGGCAACGCCGCTCCCACGTTAATTTTTATTTCTTCAGCTGTACGGTCACCAATTCTGATATTATGCTGATGTCGCATATATTCCTGAATATCATCGGTAAATTCATCTCCGGCAATACGTATCGAACGATTGCAGACAATACCACCAAGCGAAATTACTGCAATTTCGGTAGTACCACCGCCTATATCGCAAACCATAATACCACCCGGGGCCTCTACATCCATGCCAATACCGATGGCAGCTGCCATTGGTTCATAGATCATATAAACCTCTCTTGCACCGGCATGTTCCGATGAGTCACGCACTGCACGTATTTCTACCTCGGTGCTGCCCGAAGGAATACATACCACCATCTTTAGCGATGGTGTGAAAAGTGGCCGCTTCTTGTTCAGCATTTTTATCATCCCTCTTATCATCAACTCGGCAGCGTTAAAGTCTGCAATAACTCCATCGCGCAAAGGGCGAACAGTGCGAATACCCTGATGGGTCTTACCATGCATTTCCCGCGCTTTTTTACCAATGGCAATTAGTTTCCCAGTGCGTTCATCAATCGCTACAATCGATGGTTCATCAACCACAATTTTATCATTATGAATGATAATTGTATTTGCTGTACCAAGGTCAATAGCTATTTCCTGTTGTAAAAATGAAAACAATCCCATGTTATTCCACGTATTTTAAATTATCATTGCATTCAGCCACTGTAGCTTCTTTACAATTAAGTGGGTAAAGATAATAACAATTCAACAATTTTATTAACATTATTTATTTTTTTCATACGACTGAGCAATTATTTTTGCCCTCAGCAATTTGAATGTAAACTACTCGCTTATAACCAGTTCCGTTAAAAACACTTTAATAACGGAAAGCAGAATACTCATCAGAGCCAAGACTCTAATCAGTGCAAGGAATGTTTTTAGCAGCAATACAAACTACAAGGAGAATATATAGGCTGTGAGATTGGCTTCAGGTTTCAAATTAAGCTTGCGTCGCAATCTCGTTCTTGCAACCCGAACACTGTCGGCGCTCAGGTACAAAATTCCCGCTATATGTTTTGTAGAAAGATTCAACCTCAGTAAGGTTGCTAACTTAATCTCAGAAGGTGTAAGGTTCGGGTGCTTCGAAACCAACGCGTTTTGAAAGTCCGGGTTCACACTGTTGAAATGATCTTCCAATTGCTTCCAGGAATCGGTATGAAGTTTATTTTCGATGACTTCGCGCATTTCAATAAGTCTCGATACAGGAACAGTCTGCACATCGCCTTCACCAATCATTTGATTAAGCATCTGAATGAGATCAATATTAAATTCGTTACACTTAACTATCTTTATTGCACTCTGCACCAATTCAACATCTTTCTGGGCAAGTTCCCTTTTATGATAATCCACCAATTTCAACAATGAGCGCACACGAGCCCGGAGTTCAGTTTCATCAAAAGGTTTCCTTATAAAATCGACTGCACCGGCATTCAACGTGTTTAAAACATAGTAATACGACTTCATTACTCCGGTAATCATTACAACCATAATGGGAGAAGTTACGGGGTTTTTCTTTAGTTTTACCAGCGTAGTGTACCCATCGTTAACAGGCATCTGGCAATCAAGAATAATTAAATCAGGTTTTTCAGCTGTAGCTATTTCTATCCCCGACCAGCCATTATAAGCAGCCAGAATTTCGATAGGTTCATTGCTCAGAATAGTTTTAATCGCGGTAATATTTACCGGTTCATCATCAATTACAAGAATTTTATAATTACTCATGCCTGAAAGATTGGTTTCATAACAAATATAATTATTATATTTAACATTTTAATGTACTAAAAAACAAAAACAATAAATTAACCTTTGTAAATAACATTTATTATATAATTAACAATAATATTTATACTAGAATCAATTTATTATTAAAAGTACTCCCAATTTGATAACTCAATACATCTTATGAATAGTGAAGAAAAACCACATAATTCGCAAAACGAGGTGAATTTACTGCAAAGGAGTTCCGATAAAATGCTTGATGCATTCGAAAGTATGCTGTTCCATGAATTGATGAATCACCTGACTTTTGTAGTTTACCCACCCGATAGCCTCCCTGCCGAAGAAAGCCTGGAGTTTTCGAAGTTTTCAGGAAAACAGATTCTCACTATGCTAAATACTATCAGATATGTAAAATTATACGAAAAGAACGAACTTAGGGCACTCCCCTCTGCTATTCATCCCGGACAATTATTTGAAAAAACTATAAGCGAATTCAAACCGATTACATCAGGTAAAAATCAAACATGCACTTTTGAGCATGATGGTATTGATAAAATAATTGCTGATGAAGAGCTTTTAAAAATATACTTTTGGAACATCCTGAGTATATTTACCAAATATGCCCCTGAGAAAAGCATTTTCGAGGTAAAAACTACTGCATCCGAAAACTTCTTGACTCTTGACATCAGTCATCCTCACTCTTATGCAGGCGAATATTATAAAGCTGTCAATTTTGATAATTTCGGTGACGCATTGCTTAATAATCAGGGGTTTGAAAGAAGCATTGCGATTAAACTACTTGCCTGCAAGTATATGATGGCCATTCACAATGCAGCGTTTCGCATTTTTTCCATCGGCGATAGAACAAACTTTTCAGCGAGGTTCAGCGGGTTTGACGCTGACAAACGCGAAAATGACAACAATGATGAAAAAAACAAGAATATTCGGCTTGATAAGGCAGGAATGAAAAAAACAGAACCACTAATTCAGGCTCTTAAAAACACCGATTTTTATAAAATTACCCGTATATACGACATACTATCCGAAATTGAAATGGCTGATCCATGCGAAAACACTCAGGCATGGGCAAAAACGGCCAAAATGGTATTAGAATCAGGAAAGAAAGATGATTTCGAAGCATTTCTCGATAACACCCTGAATTATTTTCACTCATGATGATACGGTTCATTTGATATAATGGTAAACGCACGATATAACTGCTCAGCAAAAATCAGTCGTATCAACTGGTGCGAAAACGTCATCCTCGACAGGGAAATTTTATCATTCGCGGCTGCATATACATTTTTCGAAAATCCGTACGGTCCTCCGATAATAAAGCACAGGTTACGGCAACCTGCAACCATTTTTTTATTCAGATAACCAGCAAATTCCACCGACCTCAATTCAATGCCGTTTTCATCGAGTAACACAACATAATCGTCGCTTCCGATGTTTTTCAATATCTGAACTCCTTCTGCACTTTTCAATTCAGTGACATTCGTTTTTTTTGATTTAATCTCCGGAATTATAATAAGTTTAAAATCGATGTATCGAGATATCCTTTTAAAATACAATTCGGTACCTTCCGTCAGATAGCCTGCATCAGTTTTTCCTGTCAGTATGAGCGTAAGCTTCATCGCAATAAAAATAATCCTTGAAATTAGTTTTTTATTTGTATATTGCCAACTATTGATTTTTGGTTTGATATTTGCAAGTTTTTTGTAAATTTTTACGTATGAAAATTATCAGAGCATCGTTTTTATTTTGTTCACTGTTCTTTCTAACATCGCAGGCTTCACAGGCATTTCCGATACTTGATATTCCTCTGAAGATTTTTCAGGCAATGAAAGTTGGCAATGTCGATGAATTGTCAAAATACTTCAACACATCGCTCGAGTTGGTTGTGCTCGATAAGGAAGATGTTTACAGCAAACAACAGGCTGTGCAGATTTTGAAAGACTTCTTTACAAAATACAAAGCCAAAAATTTTACATTGCTTCATCAGGGTGGGAAAGAAGAAGCCCAATATGCCATTGGGACCCTTGAAACCGAAAAGGGGAACTTCAGGGTATATTTTCTGGTTAGGCAAAAAGGAGCCCAAACATTAATTCATCAACTTCGAATTGAAGAAGAATGATTGGCAAAACCTATCTTTTACAACTTATTAAAAGAGCATTCACCGAAGACCTTGGTCCTGGCGACCACACTTCTGAAGCGTGCATACCTTCCAATGCCTTTGGGAAAGTCAACTTACTCGTAAAAGAGCCGGGAATAATTGCTGGCGTAAACATTGCCAAAGAAGTATTTCGATTTGCCAACCCCGCTATCCGGGTAAACACTTTTATCGAAGATGGCTCTCAAGTAAACACGGGAGACATTGTTTTTACTGCAGAAGGCTCTCAAAAATCTTTACTCACAGCAGAAAGAACGGTTCTGAATTTTATGCAGCGAATGAGCGGTATTGCTACCGAAACACGCCGGTATGCTGATGCAGTAAAACCGTTTAACACACAAATACTTGACACTCGTAAAACAACACCCGGGCTAAGGCTTATTGAAAAAGAAGCCGTCAAAATCGGTGGGGGCACAAACCATCGTATTGGGTTGTACGATATGATTATGATAAAAGATAACCATGTCGATTTTTCAGGTGGTATTGTTCAGGCTATTGAAAATGTTCATAATTACCTGAGGGCTCACAGTTTGTATCTGAAAATCGAAATCGAAGTCAGAAACTTCGTTGAGCTCGGAGAAGTTCTTAATCACGGAGGGGTCGACAGAATAATGCTGGATAATTTCAGTATTGAAAACACAGCCACTGCCGTAGAACAGATTGCCGGCCGCTATGAGACAGAATCTTCAGGAGGCATTACACTCCAAAATATTGCCGGCTATGCAGCTTGCGGGGTTGACTTCATTTCAGTTGGTGCATTAACGCATCATATCAAGAGCCTTGATTTAAGCCTGAAAGCACTGTAATGAAAATTCCATATCAAAATAAACTACTACGAAAATTACAAAAACCGATTTCATGGCTAAAAAGGCGATCGTTCCCGGGTTTTGACGGATACCCCATCTACGATGTCGGCGCATTTTTCGTTTCGGGATTAATGAAGGGCCACCTCGGACTGCGCGCTGCAGGGGTTGCTTTTAACATTTTTCTGTCGATTTTTCCATTGATAATTTTCTTTTTTACGCTTATACCCTACATTCCAATCGAGAATTTTCAAACTGAGCTACTACAATTTATCAATGATGTTCTTCCGAACGAGGCCAATACACTGTTTAACTCAACCATAACCGATACGGTAATAAAACAACGGGGAGAACTCTTATCACTTGGCGTTATTATGATGCTTTTCTTCTCGTCAAATGGCATCATCGCCCTCATTCAGGCTTTCAACGCAACATATCACAGCCTTGAAACCCGTTCGGGTCTAAATCGACGGTTCATTGCAATCATGCTGGTATTAATAATTTCGGTATTGCTTACTTCTGCCATTGTACTTGTTACAGCCAGCGATTTACTGATGAAAGCACTTTTAAGCGTTGAATTCTTAAAAAGTGCATGGGTTTACTTTTTTATCAGTGTAATCAGATGGGTAATTGTAATCGCTCTGTTCTTTTTTTCCACATCGTTTCTTTACTACCTTGGGCCCTCACGCAGAAACCGTTTCCGGTTTATTTCACCCGGAGCAACTCTTGCAACGATAATACAGATTTTTGCAACACTTGGCTTTTCGTATTATATCGAAAACTTCGGCCAGTACAATAAATTATATGGTTCTATAGGTACGGTAATGGTAGTTATGCTTTTACTTTACCTTACCGCTTTTGCCCTAATAATAGGATTTGAACTAAATGCCAGCGTTCAGCAAAGTGATACTTCAAAACGGAAGCCAATTAAAAAGAAATAGTCCAGTTCTCAAGCTATCAATACATAACAATATCGCAAACCCAGAAATAACTATTCGCTGAAGAAACGATAGACGTTTGATTTATTGCATTGATTGACTGTAAATAAGAAACTCCCGTTCTTATAAACAAAGTAATGATACTGTGTTCCAACGGGCTCGCAACTGGGAATATTGATCAGGTTGTCCGATGCCACCCGATACAAACAATAATCGCCTTTAGAAATAACCATTTCCGAAATTGCCAGGCCGTTTTTAGCCCATGGAACATGCAATCTGGTTATTGTGCCTGATGTATGTAAATCATCTGGTTTTAATGATGCGTCTGCTTTTTCGATACTACTGTTTTGATTGTTGGAAAAATCGAAGTTGTTACCTGCTAGGGAAACGCTTCCGGTCATCACTAAAACGATTGCTATTACGATGATTTTTTTCATGACTGATTTTATTTGGTTTCAATAATTTAACTACTACAAAAATAAGTATTGCAAAAGCCCCATACAGTTAAGTATAGGTTAAACTATGTCGCAATTCCGTTAAACTTGGTTAATGAACGTTAACAAGTGTTAAAATGTAAAAAACAGGCACATTGGATTGGGAGAAGAGCGGATTATTTCGACAATGTCGATATGAGAAACATACCTGTGAAGCCCACTGCAATTCCTGCAACAGAGCCAATCACACTTCTTTTCAGAATTTTATTTCCTCCGCGTTCTTTATAACCATAAACAAAAAGATCATCGGTATACAGGTCGGGGTACTTTTTCATGATATGGCTTCCGGATGGACGCATAAATGCGGCACCCACATTGTATCCAATAGGAATGGTGATTGAAACCATTGAGTTAACAGGTAAGCACATGCTGGCACACCCTACACCAAACCCTGCCAGATACGGCCATATAGGATTGTATTCATTCAATGCAACAGCCTGACCTTGCATTACACTTCTCATTTCGGCAATGCTTAGGGATTCTTTATCTGCTTGGGTATAAACAACTGTTTCCCGATTCTGAGCATCAACAAATGAAAAAACTTCGGAACCATCAATCATTTTCGTTTTATGACGGTCCGGGTTGTTATAATAAATGATATTGGCCGGGAAATCATAGCTAAGCGTATCGGTTGTAATACTTTTCCCATTCAGTAAAAATATTTTGTTTTGTGCATAAACAGCCTGAGATAGCTGCAACACAATTAAAAACACAAAAGCTATAGTTCTCATATTGCTATTTTATTACAAAAAAAGCAAAATATTGACAAATGACAATATAATGTGATGCAGTATTTTTTATTTTTACCCATAATTAAAAATATTTCACAAACAATAATCATAATACAATGAATAACTTTGTTAAAAGACATCTGGGTCCGCGGGAATCAGAAATACCCGAAATGCTTAAGGTAGTTGGTGTAAAATCGATGGAAGAACTTATTGAACAGGTAATTCCAAAATCTATCAGGCTGCCCGAAGAAATTTCACTTCCCGAACCGGTAAGTGAATATGAATTTTTAAAAGTGATTCAGGAAATTGCATCTAAAAACCGCATTTGCAGGAGTTTCATAGGAAGGGGTTATTATGGTTGCGATATGCCTTCTGTTATCAAGCGAAATGTTTTCGAAAATCCGGGTTGGTACACAAGCTATACACCTTATCAGGCTGAAATATCACAAGGCAGGCTCGAGGCTTTACTGAATTTTCAGACTCTCATCACAGAACTCACAGGAATGCAGATTTCGAACTGCTCATTGCTCGACGAAGCAACGTCAACAGCTGAAGCTATGAGTATGATGCTGGAGCTTCGCTCAAGGCAGGCTTCTAAAGAAGGCAGGAATGTTTTGTTTGTCGATAAAAGTTTATTCCCTCAAACGATTGATACGCTAAAGCTACGCTCGGAACCCATAGGTGTTGAATTGGTAATTGGTGATTTTGAAACCGTTCAGTTCAGCGACAAAATGTTTGGGGCTATTGTTCAGTACCCTTCTGAAACAGGTGAAATTTGCGACTACAGTGCTTTTACCGAAAAAGCGCACCAGCATGAGATCTTGGTTACTGCTGTTGTCGATTTAATGTCGATGGTGTTACTGGCACCTCCAAGTGAATGGGGGGCTGATATTGTTACCGGTTGTACACAGCGTTTTGGGCTACCCATGTATTTCGGAGGGCCTCATGCCGGATTTCTGGCGACAAGAGACGATTACAAAAGAAAAATGCCGGGAAGAATTATTGGCGTTTCTATTGATAAATTTGGAAACCGCGCATTAAGAATGGCACTGCAAACCCGCGAGCAACACATTAAACGCGAAAAAGCCACTTCGAATATATGCACCGCACAGGCATTGCTGGCAACCATGTCGGGAATGTACGCCATTTATCATGGCCCGGAAGGCTTAAAAGAAATAGCCGGCCGCATTCATTCTGCTGCATCAATTATTGCAAACGGCTTGAATAACTTAGGGTACAAGGTAAACAACAAGAACTTCTTCGACACTCTACATATTACCCTTCCTGAAGGCATTAAATCGTGCGACATTCAGGTTCTTGCCAATGACAAGAACATAAACCTGTTCTACATTAACGAAAAGACATTGTCAATTAGCACTGATGAGGTAGTAACGGTGGATGAGGTAAATACATTACTGCACATATTTGCAAAAGCAAACAACAAACCTTTTACAGCAGTAACATGCATCGAAAACAAAAAAGCTTTCGAGTTAAAATTTTCCCGAAAGAGTGATTTTCTACAACAGCAAGTATTCAACAGCTATCATTCCGAAACTGAAATGATGCGGTATATTAAAAAGCTGGAGCGAAGAGATATTGCCCTTAATCACAGCATGATACCTCTGGGTTCCTGTACAATGAAACTCAATCCTGCAACCTCGATGCTTCCGTTGAGCTGGGACAGTTTTTGTAACATCCACCCATTTGCTCCCGCCGACCAGTGGAAAGGGTACAAGCAAATGATTGAAGAACTTGAAAAAGATCTGGCTGCCATAACCGGATTCGCAAGCATCAGCCTGATGCCCAATTCGGGTGCTGCCGGAGAGCATACCGGACTTATGGTTATCAGGGAATATCATAAGAACAACAATCAGGCTTATCGTAACATTTGTTTAATACCAGCCTCAGCACATGGCACAAACCCTGCCAGTGCTGTAATGGCAGGAATGGAAGTTGTTGTGGTTAACTGCGACGATAAAGGGAATATCGACGTGGATGATCTTAGCCTGAAAGCAGAGCAACATAAAGACAAGCTTGCTGCAATAATGATTACTTATCCTTCCACACATGGTGTTTTTGAGAGTCGTATTCTGGAAATGATTGACATCGTGCATAAAAACGGAGGTCAGGTATATATGGATGGTGCCAATATGAACGCTCAGGTTGGACTTACGAACCCTGGATTTATTGGTGCTGACGTTTGTCATCTGAATTTGCATAAAACCTTTGCTATTCCCCATGGCGGTGGTGGTCCCGGAGTTGGGCCGATTGGCGTTGCCAGTCACCTGGTCGATTTTCTCCCAAACCATGTTATGATGAAAACTGGGGGAGCAAAAGGTATCCATGCAGTTGCATCGGCACCATACGGCAGTGCCGGAGTGCTTGCAATCACATACGCCTATATCAGGATGATGGGTACAGCTGGTTTAAAGAAAGCTACTGAAATGGCAATTTTAAATGCGAATTACATTGCATCATCATTAACGGGATACTACAAGGTCCTTTTCACCGGTGAAACCGGCAGATGTGCTCATGAAATGATACTCGATTGCCACAATTTCAAAGAAAGATATGGTGTTGAAGCTGCTGACATCGCTCACAGGCTCATGGATTACGGTTTCCATGCACCCACCCTATCGTTTCCGGTACACGAAACTTTGATGGTTGAACCCACTGAAAGCGAAAGCAAACAGGAGCTCGACCGTTTTATTGAAACCATGAAATCGATTCTGGCCGAACTAGAAGATATTTATACTGGGAAAGCCGATAAAATTGACAATCCTGTTAAGAATTCACCGCATACCCAGGTTGAATGTACCTCAGATGAATGGAATCACCCTTATAGTAGACAGCAAGCTGCATTCCCATTGGAATGGATTAAAGAGAACAAATTCTGGCCATATGTTGCAAAAATCGATAATGGTTTCGGCGATAGAAACCTGGTTTGTACCTGCGAACCAATAGAGACCTATATGAAATAGCAAAGACTATAAGATATATTAAATGAAAAATCCTGCGTTTTTATGCAGGATTTTTCATATCAGGGTTTCATCCATCTGAATTGCTCCGCTTTATTTCCATAATCTCCAGCTCTCTGATAGTGGCATTGTCAATCTGGAATCGCAACAGTGTTTTCACTTTGTGGATACCTCTGTTCCCAGCTGCACCAGGATTAATGTGCAACAACGAAAGTTTTTTATCGGGCATTATTTTTAATATATGCGAATGGCCGCTAATAAACAAGCGTGGCGGGTTTAAAAATATTTCCGGTTTCACACGGGGATCATATTTGCCGGGGTACCCGCCTATATGTGTAATCCACACACTCAGTCCTTCTGCAACAAAACGTAAACTTCCAGGGTACTCAATACGCACATCATAGCCGTCGCAATTCCCAAAAACTCCCTTGAATGGCTTAAAACTTTTCAAAGTATCGGCAACAGAAACATTTCCCATATCGCCGGCATGCCATATTTCGTCGACATCGCTGAAAAATTCGTAAATCGCCGGTTCTACATACCCGTGCGTATCGCTCAATAATCCGATTTTCAGCATAGGTCAAAGCATTTTAACGCTAAAGTAAATATATTATAACAAAATACAAGTCATTGAGAAATGCGATAGTTACAAAAATTCAGTATTTTTACTCATTAATATAAACCCACTAAGTTATGAGCATGTCATTAATTATATTACTGATCGTTTTGATTTCGTTGATGGTGGCAGTTTTAGTGCTGACAATAGTATTCCGGCCTTCACAACACAATGAGAATGTTGCCTTCGACAATTATTTTAAAGATTTGCAAAAACAAATCAACCAGTTTGAAGCCGGATTGAAAAATGAATTTCGTATCAACCGCGAAGAAAGTGCAGCCATATCAAAGGAAAACCGTACAGAACTTAGCAATACACTAAAAGATTTCAGGCAGGAACTTTCCGTAATAACAAAAAACATCGCCGATCAAACCACCAATAACAACAAATTGTTAAGAGACGAAATCGCACTTGTTTTCAAAGATTTCAACGAGAACTTCACTAAGAACATACAGTCGATGAATGACATGCAACGCGAAAAGTTCAGTCAACTTGACGAAAGACAGGTTAAGCTAATAGAAAGCACCGAAAAACGCCTGGATCAAATGCGGGAAACCGTTGACGAAAAACTTCAGAAAACTTTGAATGAGAGGTTGGGGCAATCATTCGAAACGGTAGGAAGGCAGTTAAAGGAGGTTCAGGAAGGACTGGGCGAAATGAGAACTCTGGCTCAGGATGTAGGAGGCCTAAAAAAAGTTCTCAGTAATGTAAAAGACCGTGGCGGCCTGGGCGAATTGCAGCTCGAAATGCTGCTTGAGCAAATTCTTGCGCCTGAACAGTATGCAGCCAATGTTAAAACCCGTCACGACAGTTCCGAAATTGTAGAATTTGCTATTAAACTTCCGGGGCGTGATGATCAAAAATCGCATGTATGGCTACCTGTTGATGCCAAATTTCCTAAAGATGCTTATGAGCAATTGCTTGTGGCATACGATACTGCCGACAATTCAATTATTGAAACCGCAGGAAAAAATATTGAAGCCACAATTAAAAAAATGGCGAAAGACATTCACGACAAATACATCGATCCACCAAATACTACCGATTTTGCCATAATGTTTCTGCCTTTCGAAGGTTTATATGCTGAAATAATCCGTCGTTCAAGCCTTATGGAGCAACTCCAGCGTGAATTTAAAGTAGTTGTTACCGGACCTACCACTTTAGCAGCTATTCTGAACAGCCTTCAAATGGGTTTCCGTACACTTGCACTTCAGAAACGCAGCAGTGAGGTATGGACAATATTGGGTGCTGTGAAAACTGAATTTGAAAAATTCGGCGACTTACTTTCGAAAGCCCAAAAACAAATAGCAACTGCCGGGGAGACAATCGACCAGTTAGCAGGAACACGTACGCGGGCAATTACGCGAAAGTTGAAAGAAGTTCAGGCACTCCCTGCAGGAGAAGCAGAGCATGTTTTACCAGAAATTGCTCAGGACGAAATAATTGATGAAGAAGAAACAATTTCGTAAAGTCAGCTACAACACGTATCAAAATGCAATATTTTATTAGTAATATCAAGGCATTCGAAGACATCGGAATTCTTAATAAAACCGAATCGCAACACTGCATCAGGGTGCTGCGTCACAAGCCTGGTGACAAAATTCTTGTAACCAATGGTGATGGATTACTATTAGAAGCCACCATTCTCACCGCTGACCCAGGTAAATGCTCTTTTCATGTAGTAAGACAATTAGAAAGCCCAAAACAACATCCGTATTATTTACACATTGCCATTGCACCAACAAAAAATACTGACAGGTTGGAGTGGTTTGTCGAAAAATCAGTTGAAATCGGTATTAACGAAATTTCATTTGTTTCGTGCCGTTTTTCTGAACGAAGAGCGGTTAACATAGAACGTATGCTGAAAATTGCAGAGTCTGCAATGAAACAATCGTTAAAAACACGACTTCCTGTAATTAACGGAATCGTGCCTTTTACTGATTTTATCAGTAAGAGATCGATTGGATTGAAGTGTATTGCGCACTGTATGGGTGATAAAAAAGTGCACTTAACCGAAAGTTTGAACAGCGGACATAACCATATCACTGTAATAATAGGCCCTGAAGGAGATTTCTCTGTGGAAGAAGTGGAAGCTGCAATAAAACAAAACTATTATCCGGTCAGTCTTGGAGAAAATCGTTTACGCACAGAAACCGCCGGTCTGGTAGCCTGTGTAATAATTGCCTCGAAACTAAATTAAAACATTACCAGATTAAGCTGCAGGCCAACTGAAAAGGGCGTTACCACAACTTCTTCATTTGCAAATACATCGGCCATATTATAACGCGCAAATATGGCGAACTGATTGTAGCCCATTCGCAAAAAAACACCATAATTCTGGTTTTCTAGTTCAACATCTCTTTTAGAACGAAGTTTAATTCTTTCAAGCTTAGTGTTGTTTTTTTTAACAAAACCCCATCCGGCAACATAACTGTAGTAAGCCCCTCCATCGATATACCATCCGAAATCATGATCACGGTTTTGCTTGAAATAAAAACGGGTGTAAAAAGCGCCGGTAATATTGTTCTGATAGGTTCTCACCTTATCGAATGTGCTCACTTCGGGCACAATTGAGCGTGTATTGGGAAGGTTTTTCATTCTATGAAACTCATTCTCATACGAAAGATCAACGCCTATATCCCAGATACTCACCACCTTTAGTTTGTAAGAAATACCAATTGCCCAGTTACCGCTTCCCAGGGGCATTTCTCCAACAGGTTGCTGTAATGGCACTGCCATATTATACCTAACAAAATAATAGCTGTAATGCCTCATTTCAGGCCCCCACTCAGTGCCATTGTAGTAACTTTCGCCATCATTTTTATCGTAAACAACAGCCTGAGCCTGAGCACAGAGTGTAACAAGCGAAAATATCAGAATAGTACAAAGTTTTCTCATAGCTGCATGAGTTTATTGGGTAAAAATACAAATTTGTTAATGACTAAACTCATTAATTTATCAACATAACATTTGTAAAGAAATGTCCGGCTAAAATCAGCGACTTATATTGGTTTAACCCAAATAGGCTTTAAGAAGTTTACTTTTAGAATTGTGGCGTAAGCGCCTGATGGCCTTTTCTTTGATTTGCCTAACACGCTCTCTTGTGAGACCAAACTCTTCCCCAATTTCTTCGAGGGTTTTCTCTTGGCAACCAATTCCAAAAAAATACCTGATTATGTCTCTTTCCCGCTCAGTAAGTGTGGCAAGCGTCCGATCAATTTCCCTGCTCAACGACTCGTTGATTAAGGTTGAATCGGTATGTGGTGAATCTGAATTTTCGAGTACATATAGCAAACTGTTTTCTTCGCCTGAAACAAATGGTGCATCAACCGAAACATGGCGTCCAGAAACACGGATGGTATCCGCAACTTTTTCAACCGGAAGATCCAATTCCTTTGCAAGTTCCTCAGAGGTTGGTCGTCTTTCGTTTTCCTGCTCAAATTTGCTAAAAGCTTTATTAATTTTATTTAAAGACCCTACCTGATTCAGAGGTAGCCGAACAATACGTGATTGCTCGGCAAGAGCCTGTAATATTGATTGCCTTATCCACCATACAGCATACGAAATAAACTTAAAGCCTCTGGTTTCATCAAATTTTTCTGCAGCTTTAATTAGTCCCAGGTTGCCTTCATTTATTAAATCGGGTAAACTTAAGCCCTGATTTTGATATTGCTTTGCAACCGAAACCACAAATCTAAGATTGGCCCGGGTAAGTTTCTCAAGTGCAGCCCTGTCGTTTTTCTTGATGCGCTGTGCCAATTCAACTTCTTCTTCTACCGAAATTAATTCTTCTTTGCCAATTTCCTGCAAATACTTGTCAAGCGAAGCGCTCTCGCGGTTGGTGATCGATTTTGTAATCTTTAATTGTCTCATTCTTCCTTTCCTCGATAATAATTCTGTGTTCTAAATCAGTAAAATCTATTTAATTACCTCACCAATACGAAAATGAAGGTAAAAAGGTTATGTAAATTTCAATTTTTTTACATTTTTTTTTCAAACAAACTACAAACCATTCGGCCACATATATCTACAAGCTTTGATATGACTGAATTCCTGAATGTTGATCACTTAACTACAATTAACTTCGACTTATACTGTGAGTCTTCGGTTTGAAGCCTGACAAGATAACATCCCGGCTGAAACATGTTTGTATTCAGAGTAGTGACTGCGTTGAATAAGGCATCGCGATAAACGAGTTTTCCATCAATAGTTGAAATATCAAGATTACCCGTTATATTTCCGGCCTCTATTCTTACAACACCTGAAGCAGGGTTTGGGAAAATCTTGATTTCATTTTGAAACTGCATAATGTTTTCACCGGTAACATCTCCCGGCAAGTAAACAGGTGCCGACCATAAGTAATCTCCATCTGTTTGAACAGCCCTGACAAAAACCCATTGATCGTTGCCAAGAGATATGTCGATAACAGCATTAAAATCACCCGAAAAATTGGTAATACTATGAATAATCCCATTCTGACTAACCACTTCAATGCTTGCATAATTTTCAACATCAGTATCCGTTAAATTAATGTGCAGCGACATCGTATGATCCACTGGCAAACTCCCGCCCATAGGCACACCGTTAATATCAATCCAAACAGATGCATTTTTATCCATAGTTGCGAAAGTACGGCCAGCTATGATTGCTTCGAAAAGCTCAGCGCGGGTAAGAGTATTTGCCCATACACCGGCTCTGCCATTGTTTTTGTTTCCCCAGTCTGCAGAATGATTGTCCTGATTCCAAACCGGCGATAAATGCCATCCTTTTGAAAGCGCAAATTCGTACCAGTCAGTCGCTTGTTGAACATTCTGAAACTCAATCAACGCAAAGATTTCGTCTGTCGATTCTCCAACATATTCAAAATCATTCCAATTATTAAAAGTTTCCTCATCACCCGGGTGATTGAATTGCGCAATTGAGGGCGGGTTTTCCGATAACCAGTCCAGAAACTCGTCAAAATCGTTATAATACCACAGATTGAGCACATCCGAAATAATTTCATCGGTGTTAAAAACATTGATATGACCATACAAAGGAGAGCCCCATTCCCATGCAGCAATAGCAACGAAGCTCCCATTTTCGGTGGCATCGTCAGCATCATTTTTAACATTGTACCATTCCAACATATCAATCTGCTCCATATGATCGGTTACTGCCAGAAAGTCGATACCGGCAGTATATCGGGCATATTCAAATGCATCTTCCGGTTCTCCCTCTCCATCGGAATTTGAAGTATGGGAATGCAGGTTACCAAAAAATGCAGTATACGTTTCCTGAGCATTCATTATAGTGGGAACCAGCATTAAAGAGCACATAAAAAGCAAGTAACTTTTGGTCATAGTTTTTGGGTTTAAGTACAAATATAGGCTTTTTAAGCAAAGATTACAATTCTCAAATTAATTTAAAAATAAGAAAAGCTAATCCACTAAAAGAATATAGAACTACAAACCAAAAGCATAATATGCCACAGTGCCATTGGGATAGATGCCTTCGATAAAAACAGCGCCATCGGAGTTTTTGAGTGCGTCTTCAACGTCATCAACCGAATCGATGTTTCGGTTGTTTATTCGTGTAATGATATATCCTGGTTGCACCCCCCTACTCAGGAGCTTTCCCGACGACAATGACTTTACTTTAACTCCGTTACGAATTCTCAATTTCTGCTTGTCGGCATCGGGAACAGGTTCGAAGTTGGCCCCCAAAATTTCGACGCTTCTGGCTTTTACAATATCTGTTGTTCCATACTTATTAGTAAGCATGGCATTTACTGTATATGGCAGTCCATTGCGAATAATTCTAATTTCCACCCTGTCGCCGGGCCTGAATTTACTCAGCTGCTCGAGCATTTCAGCTGTGGAGTTTACTTTGTGGTTGTCGACTTCAAGTACAATATCGCCCTTTTTCAGATCGCTTTTCGAATCAGAGCCATCGCTCCACACACCTGCAACATATATTCCAATAGGCCTTTCCATTTTCAGGCTTTTAGCAAGATCAGCATCAATATCAGCAAACTCAGCCCCAAGGTAAGCACGTTGCACATCACCAAATTCAATGAAATCGGCAACTACTTTTCGGACGATATTCGAAGGAATGGCAAATGAGTACCCAACAAAAGAACCTGTGCGCGATGCTATGGCGGAGTTAATACCGATTAGTTCTCCATTCAGGTTTACCAGTGCACCACCACTGTTTCCGGGGTTTATCGCTGCGTCGGTCTGAATAAAGGATTCAATATCCATGCTTTGCCCCATGATATTTATATTCCGGGCTTTTGCACTGATAATACCTGCTGTAACCGTTGAGGTCAGGTTAAAGGGATTTCCAACAGCCAGTACCCATTCACCAACTTTAACATCCTCTGAATTGGCATAAGGAATAAATGGGAGATCGTTTGCTTCAACCTTTAATAAG
>ENA-UPTA01000153-UPTA01000153.1-activated-sludge-metagenome-genome-assembly--contig:-NODE-153-length-74933-cov-7.525708_pt1 | contig 74933 bp, 55 predicted proteins | sample MGYA00238184_ERZ773361 | MGnify/ENA primary metagenome ERZ773361 (study PRJEB29100, sample SAMN05720205) | activated sludge metagenome | isolation source: anaerobic digester from wastewater...
TAATGCTTGTCTATTTTGAACGTTTTGATAAAGTCCCCGCAAATAACACGAACTGTGTACATGGCCGGACTAACATCTAACAGGTTTACCTCTTGCTGAAACATTCCAAAGGTGTTTTCGGTACGATTTGTCCAAAGCATTTTTCCCAGCATATCGTACACCTGTATTGTGGTGGTTTCGCAATCAAGATTTTCGCCTTTTACATAAAAGAAATCATGGAATGGATTCGGGTAAACCATAATTACAGGTGTTGACTCTTCGTAGCAATAGGCTGTAACAATATTGCTATACTTAAAGCTTCCATCAATATCAACCAGTTTTAGCCGGTAATATTTGGCCACTGGCTGATTTTTACTGTCGGTAAACCGATAGTCGAGCACTGCATTACTGTTTCCTGCTCCTGCCACGAAGCCTATTTTTTCGAAATTAATTCCATCGAGCGATTTCTCGATGTCGAAACCATAACTGTTGATTTCGGAAGCGGTTTGCCAAAGCAAATCCACCTCGTTGCCATTACAACTTGAGGCAAAACTCAACAGTTCTATAGGCAATGGGTCAATGTCGTCCTTTGAACCGAAGGTTACGAATTTTGAACCTTTGGCTGAAAAAGGAATGGGACCCGAAGATATTACTCCTTCGTCGTGCGAAAAACTTGCCAGCCCACCCATGTCAATCCACATCCCGTCGAAATAGGCCAGCGAAAGGTCGGCAGGGTCGTAATTGGCAGGGTTGCCTTCACATAAACTGTGAACACAAATTTCGCCCACCCCATGTGCGTTGTTCTTCCAATTCAGGGTAACACTGGTCAGATCCAGCGATGAGTTTATCACCCAATATTCACGATCGCTCACGTGATGCAGGCTTTCGTCCATATTACCGCCATGTTCCCACCAGTCGGGCATTCCGGTGTTATCGAAATAGTATTGGATGGTAACCGAAGTCGAAGCAGAAGGAGTAATGTCGATTGGAGCCCATATTACATAGTCTTCGGGGGTTAAATCTCCATCGAGGTCGCGCGAATTAATATTACCCAGGGGGAACGAAAATGCGGTAGCTCCGTCTTTTTGAACAGCTCCGTCGATAAATGCAGAACTACTGCCGGCACCACAACTTGATCCGGCCAGAAATATCAGTTTATTGCCATTTCCGTTTACAATCCCGTCTGTCAAGGTAAGACTGCCGGCAATACTCATGTCGTCGTTAATTACAATGGCATAATTTCCTGCGGAATTGTTGTTAAAAGTAACATGCCGAAACTGGCTTCCCCCGCTGGTAATTATTTGTTGTGTACTACCATTGAAGACTACCGAGCTATTGGGGCCACTGTTGAAAACAGCAGGTGCCGTATTTGTCCAGTTGCCCGCAATGCTGAGGGCTGTATTGTAGTAGAACAAGGCTCCACTACCTGTGTTTATCAAATTATTGAATTTGACATAGGTTCCATCGGGAACATGCACCTTTGCGCTGGTGTTGTTGATAGTTTGGGCTGCAAGAGAGCCACAGACGATCATGAAAGCAATTGCAATAAAAACATTTTTCATATCAGTTACTTTATAGGTATTTCTTATCATAAATTATTTGAACTTAAAAAATTGAAACTAATGACCCTAATATACCTCTCCCTTTTTAAACATTACCCATGCTTTAGCCCCAGCAGTACCTTGTGAGGAGAGAAAAACTCCAAAATCGCCAGTACCTCCAGTGCTACCACTATCATAAGCCTGTCCGCTGGTGGATGATACTCTTGCAAAATTACCTCTAGTAACAGCAGAGTTGACAACCACTTCGGTGATACCTGCCACCGCAATACGTATTGGTTGTCCGGCTGCTGTGGTTGTGTTTACGGCAATTCCAATCACTTTTTCGCTGCCCGAACTTGCCTTTACAACGCGAAGGTCAGAGGCACTCGAAGGCATAACAATACTACCAGCCTCAATAGCTGCATCAGAAGTAAGTGTAATGCAAAATGCATTTTGATTGACGTTAATATTCCCCGCAACATCAAGTTTTTCTTGTGGGCTTGTAGTTCCAATTCCAATATTGCCGCCACTGCCGATACGCATTTTTTCAGACAGATTTGAATCGCCGGACCCGGTTGCTGTAGTCTCCTGTGTATAAAAAGCCAATTCTGTGCCCTGCGATAATGCAGAACAGCAAATATTGGTTCTAATTGCCGATATTTTTGCTCCCGTAAAATTGCTTACGACATCTCGATATCCTGCAAACCGGATTGCCAATTCTGGTTGTGCCCCTGACCCATCCCAACCAAGCCTATCGTTGTGATTACCAATCATAATACCATCTCCATTCCCGGAGCCAACATGAAGCTTATAGGCCGGGCTGTAATTTCCAATTCCAACATTGGTACCATTATCGTAAGTAACACCCGTTCCAAGGGTTGTGGAACCTGTCCATCTGGCCAGATAGTTTGCCGAACCGCTGCCCGTATGCAAACCCATTGCAGTAATGAAGTTTGCCGGAGTATAATATCGTATATATGCATCGTTAGAAGCATATATTCTGCTTATGGCGGTTGTTCCATTATCGCCACTTATTGTGTTAATCCACCCAAAATTGGCATATCCGTTAGCATCGGTACGTACAACTGCATTGACCTGATTGTTTGTTGTGGTTGAATTCAAATGTAACCCATCCAACATATCGGAGTTCAGATTTGTATTTAGCGTAGTTGAAGAAACCACAATAGGGGCATTCCCTGTAGCTATTGTTGAAACGAACTGATTGGTGGTGCGAACATTGCCTCCCGACACATCAAGCCTTGATCCGGGATTGTCAGTTCCAATGCCAACATAACCCGATGGGTCAACAATTAATCCTAATGCTGTTCCTTGTGGTGTGGTAAGTGCATTTTTCTGGGAACCAGATGCAACAAATGAACCGTTAATCAGCCAACCCCTAATTTCTGCATAAGGCTGATTTGCGGTATTATCCGTTGAAACTTCAACCGCTTTATCGGTGGTTTCGCCTGAGGATGCAGCTTCGAAGATGGCACTGTAAGTGCGTCGCGATCCACTGTTAACCGTGGCATACGCTTTATACAAACCAAGTCTTTTGAACGCATTTTCAAGATTGGTTGTAACAGCTCCCTCCCATGCGTCCCAGCTGGTTAAAACACCAATTTGACTATTATTTAATCCATTAAGAGCAATTGCAAGATTATCGGATGCAGTGGTACTGCCATAAGTGTCGTATGTTGCATCGCTAACCACCGAAAAATCGGTTTTGCTCAATACGGTTAATCGTAAACCTCTCGCTCCTGTATTATAAATAGTTGTGCTTCCTACTATTAAAACCTGATTTGCATTATTATTTAAACCTGTTCCACGAATATAAACCGGATAAACCATATTTAGTGCTCCCGTGCTGGTTGGCATTGTCATGTTTACATTCGAGGCAGATGTCAATCGACCCTGAGCGTCGACAGTAAATGTACCCACCTGAGAGGCACTTCCATAAGTACCGGGAGTAACTGTAGTATTTGCCAAAGCAACCGTAGCGCTAGAGCTTCCATTATAACTAAAAGTGTTCATTCCCGTTCCCTGCGTAAGAGTTGCATGGGTATGCACTGCACTTCCGAAACGCACCCAGGCTGAGCCGCTCCAATAGTAATATCCCGGAGTAACGTCTCCCGTTGATGCAGTGTTATAAATCATCAGACTGGCTGTCGGGTTCGATACCGGACTAGCCGAGGTTGTCTGTGTTAATGCAACACGGGGAATAAGCAACCCTCTGTTTGTAGCTTTCACATCGAGCATTGATGATGCATCGGCTGCAGTTCCATCGAGGTTAATAGCAACACCCTGAGCTCTCAAATTGATTGTTGTTACATATAACATAATAACAACGAAAAAAAGAAATGCAATTTTTGTTTTCATAATATGGATTAATACATAAAACAACCCAAAAAATTGGCAATTATGGATCGTATAATAAACCTACGCTATTGTTCTTTCGTAACTTTCACAATCCGGTTAAAGGACCCGGAAATAATTTTAACAGTATACATTGCCGGACTCAAATCATGTATATTTATAATTTGAGAGAAAGACCCGTTTAAATTTTCAACTTTATATTCAGCAATAATTTTTCCAAGCATGTCGTAAACGTAGATTATTGTGTTTTCGTCCCGGAAATTTTCTCCGATTATATTGAGGTCGTCTTTGAACGGGTTTGGGTACACCATAATAACCGGTGCCCCTGCTTCGTAACAAAATGCTACAATGGTGCTGCTATACTTGAATTGCCCGTCGACATCCACCATTCTTAACCGATAGTACTTGGCTTGTTTTTCAACATTTTCATCGGTGAAAGAATAATTCAGTAGCTGGTTACTATTACCGGCAGCGCCAATAAACCCAATTTCTTTGAAGTTAACGGCATCGAGCGATTTTTCGATATAATATCCGTAGCTGTTCGATTCGGAAGCTGACACCCATTCTAAATCTACTCCAAATCCGGAGCATGTTGATGAAAAGCTAAGCAGTTCGATGGGTAGCGGGTTTATTCGGTTTTTACTGCCAAAACTTACAGGGCTATATGAAGAAAATGGTAAAGTGGAAGTAATTGTGCCATCTGCAACACTGCCGGTTGTAGTTCCTTCCATGTACTCCCAACAGGTTCCGTTAAAATGCGCCACAGCCAGATCAGTAAGATCAGTGATGCCACTTCGCGTTCCATTTTTCCAATATAAGGTCACGGCAGGAGTTGCCGAAGTTGTTGCCATATCCCAATGTTCAACGCCACTGGTGTATTGCATCTGACTTTCGTCGCACATATAAGAAGCCGACCAGTTCAGCGGACCTTCGCTAAAAGTGTATTGCGCCGAGATTGTTGAGCTTGTTGAAGGAGCTGCAATGCCGACCGGAGCCCAAACCAGACCATCTCCAACCGGAAAAGTAAAGGCTACCGTACCCGTTTTTGCAACTACACCATCAACATAACTTCCGGTATTTCCTATGCCTGATGTTGCTCCGTTTAGAATTTTAACCTGATACATTCCTGCATTAATAACACCATCTGTCAGAGTGAGTTGAGCAGATATAGACATGTCGTCACCCAAAATGATAGCATAGTCGGTAGTTGATGTATTATTAATTACTACATTACGAAACTGACTGCCACCACTGGTAATGGTTTGTTGTGCCGTTCCGTTAAAAATAACAGAACTATTGGCTCCGCTCGTAAAAACAGCAGAATTCGAATTTGTCCAGTTTCCTGAAATTGTCAGATCGTTATTATAGTTAAACTCAGCACCTGAACCAGTATTTATAAGGTTGTTAAAAATAACATAGGTGCCATCGGGAATAACTACTTTTGTTCCTGAGTTGTTGATGGTTTGGGCTTGTACACCAACAAAAGCAAGAATTACGATTGAGAAAAGTAAAAGCTTTTTCATAACTTCATATTTCATGTACAAAGATACTAATTTATTGATTACCAGTTTTAATTCTTTTTTCTTCCTCCATTTTTTTACCCATATCCACAGGTTTTTCGGGAAGTGCATCGAATCGAATTTGTGTTCCATCCCACCACATAGGTGTTGCTGAGTTTTGTGTGTCGTTTTCGTTGAACATAAAACCGCGTATATTTTGGTTGAAACGCTCGTTTTCCAAATCTTTGGGAAGTGCAGCATTGTTGTGGTCGATACGCTTGCCAACAGCAATCCATGTGAAATCAAGATTGGTGTTATTGTTATCAGCCACAGCTACCGTAAATCCTTCGGTGGTAATAGTTTTAATATACACAGGAGCCCAACCGCCAATGGGTGTAATGGTTACATTTGGCAAATTCTCGGTTGACAGCATCGAAGCGAAATCGGCATCGAATTTTACAAAAACTTCATACCCTGATATTTTGTCCAATCCATCGGCATATATTTTAATTTCGGCCGAGGTAACGGCATAGGCAGCTTTTCTACCGGCATCAGTCTCTACAATATCGGCAGAGTACCCTTCGGTGTAGGCATTCCCATCGTTATATAAGGCAAACAACTCACCGCTGGTTGCCATCCCCATAACCTCGCCTCGTGACCAGGAGCCAAGAATTCCACCGTAAGAACCCATACCAACCCCCGCTAAATTTTCATCAGGAAGCAGGCCTGTACCGGAGGTATATGATGTAAAATAGCCGCCATAGTAGCTACCTATGGAATTTCTGTAACCTAAGCTTCCCCATGATGTGGGGGGATTACCAGATGACGAACCACCAAACACTCCACCACCTCTGTTATAACCATCATCATATCTGTATCCTGCTACCCCAAATGTGTATCCGTATCCATAGTATGCATATCCTAAAACCGGTGTTCGGGCATTGCCATTCCCATAGCCAGAACCTTCCTGTCCGGATGATAAATATCCATAAACAGAAGACTGAGCACCAGTTGAACCAGAATTATAGCCATTGTACCCATAAATAAGATGTTGAGCAGTACTGGCAGTTGTGTATAATTTATAAGAAGGGTATATTGTTCCAATACCAATGTTCCCGCTATATCCAGAAATGTCTGCCCCACCACTGCCAAGCCGTATGGTCGCAATTGTGGCGTCCTGAAGGCCATACACTCCCATAGTATTGGCTACATTTACATCCCACAGTTCGGCATCGTCGCCACCCCTAAAATAGGAAGCTCCGTTCGCATTTGCATATATTTTGTTTGTTGATCTGATATCACCCGTTACATCAAGTTTATATGCCGGACTGGCTGTTGCAACTCCCACATAGGTTCCGTTATCGAAGATCTGTGAACTTCCCAAACTGTTTGCTGCGGTAAATTTCGACACATAATTTGCTGTTCCCGCAACATTCGTTGAACTTAAAACCGGTTTCCAGCTGCTCCAGGTTGTTGTTCCGGTCGAAGTGCGAATCCATAAATTTCCATTTTGTGTAAATCCCAATTGGTGCATTGGGCCTCCTGTGTAATCGGTACCCGTTCCATACGGTCTGAAGGAGAGTACCCCATGATAGGTACCACCGTCGGAAAGTCCATCGGCAGTGTTTTGTTTGAAATCAGCCTGTAATGCAGGTTCGTAATCCTGTGGATCGGGGTTGGTTGCCCTTGTATCAGCAGATATCATACGCCGCACCCTTGCCCTGTCGAACTCACCTGAAGTAATATGAGAAGCCGCATGTGTATGACTTGCAGCAGCAAAAGCAGAAGCATGGTTTCCATCGAGAAGGTCTGCATTGAGATTGGAGACCATAGTAGTTGAGCTAACTGCAAGGGGGGCTGTCCCCGTTGCAACAGTGGATATCAATTGATCATTGGTTCTGATAGCTCCTCCGGCAACATCGATAGGTGTTCCCGGGGAAGTAGTCCCAACTCCAAGGCTTCCGGAAATATATGTATTTCCTATAAAATATCCCGCCCAATTGGTTGTTGCTCCCGAAGCTGTACTATGAATTCCATAGTTTACTGTACCTGTAGCTGTTGCCGATGCAAGAACAGCATATTTGGTACCTGTCCCTGTTGCACCTGAAACAACTCCCCTTACACCATATTGCGATCCGGTGCCGGTGGAAGTGTTGGCAAAATATCCTCCTGACCCTCCATTAGTAGACGTTTGCCCCCGAATACCATAAGATGTTCCTGCACCATACACAGCTGTGGTGCCACTACCATAAACACCGTAATTATTATCGGCGCCCGATGCTGCAGCGTACAATCCATAGTTGTTTGTTGCAGTACCCGTGCTTCCTGTGAATGTTCCGTTCGATGTGATATAAGTACCGTATTTATTGATAGCATCGGTTGTAGAATTGGTAGCGAGATTTTGAACATACACGTTATAACTCGTTGTAGTTACTGCTCCAGAACCCACATAAGAATGCAATTTCCCTGTTGGTGTGGTCGTACCAATACCCGTAGCACCAGTGTTTTCAACCGTAAATACAACATTTGTATTGGCGGTTTCTGTTCCCGACGACAATCGCATAATGGGATTTGACGCATCTGCCTGATTAACGTATAAAACGGCTCCCCCTCCATTTCGGCTCAGGTGATAATAATCGGTATTACCCGAAGTAGTACGGTATCCTGCCGATTGCACCATACCCACAACATGAAGTTTTTGAGCAGGACTTGTTGTTCCAATACCAATATTGATTCCATTGTCGAATATCTGGGAAATACCGAGCGAAACACCGTCGGGTGTGAATTTACTTACATAATTCAAGGTGCCGCTACCCGACAACAAACCGGCAGTTGATGCTGTACTGGCAGATAGTATTCCGTCATTGTCGGTCATGACAATAGCCGTTCCTAAACCTCCAAGGTTCTGAAACCGCACCCCTCCGGTAGTATGAAGTTGTGTGGATGGAGAAGTGGTTCCAATTCCAGTATTACCAGATATGTAAGTATTTCCCATAAAATACCCTGCCCAGTTGGTAGTACCACCTGATGCATTTCCATAAATGGCGTAATTGGTTGTTGCACTACCGTTTACCAGCGAATATACTCCAAACTTGGTCCCCGTTCCGGTGGCACCACTTGCCTGTGCCCGCAGAGCATACTGTGTTCCTGTACCTGTGGATGAATTTGAAAAATATCCGCCATAGGCATTGTTGGTCGAAGTCGTACCAAAAACACCATACACAGTACCTACACCATAAATTGCTGTAGCCGAAGATGCCCATACACCATAGTTGTTGTCGGCTCCTGTTGCAACGGTATATATACCGTAGTTATTCGTAGCGGTTCCACTGCTTCCGGTAAATGAGCCCTGTGAAATGAAGTAGCCGCCATACTTGCCTATTCCATCGGTGGTGGTATTGGTAGCCAAATTCTGCGAATAAAGAGCATATGTTGCTGCAGTAACTGCCTCTGTACCAATGTAAGTATGTATCCTACCAAGGGGAGAAGTGACACCAAAACCCGAATTGCCATCGGCCTGAATTGTTAATTTTATATTGGTCGATGATGGGTCTCCGATTCCAATACCCAGCTTATTGCCACCAAACGTCCACGCAGAATTTGAAGCAACAAAAAAAGCATTTGCGCCTGTGGCATCTGTGTTTCGAAGCCTGAATACAGCATCATAGGTACCGCTGCCTTCAACCTGAAGCTTGGCATTGGCAGGTGATACCGTCCCAACCCCGATATTTCCGATAACATAACCGTTGCCGCTGATACGGAAATCGGCCAATTGATTGTCGGCTGTCTGATTCAGAATATAATCGTTTGTACCTCCACCAAACATCTTCAACCATAACGTTCCGGTATAATAGTAAAACCCCGCACCATTGATACCATCACCCACAAGATTGTAAATTAACAGGCCAGTGGTTGGACTTGCTGGATTTCCAGCCCAAGTGGCAATACGCGGTACTAAAAAACCCTTGTCAGCCGATTGCACGTCGAGCATTGCCGAAGCATCGGCCGGATTGCCGGTTGTGTTAATAGCTACACCTTGCGAAAATACGCTTGATGAAGTGAAAATTAGGTATAGCATGACAATCGTAAAAAATAGCTTCAATTTTATCATTGTATTTGATTTTACACTTTATACAAATATACAAATTTAAATAGGTTTTGCCTTAAGAAGTAAGCAGAATTATTCGTCTGAAACCGCATATACTTCTATATTGTTAACCCATAATTATTTTTAATCATTTCATTTCCCCTTTTCATTCTCAAAGTTTTACTCCGGTGTTGCACACCATAACAGATGGTTAACATTTTCTGATAAAAAGTTATCAGATAATCTTAATAAACAAAAAAACTCTGATAAAAACATATAGCTTTGTTTCTCTTAAAAAGCGAAACCGAAAAATACAAAAAAATGAGTGATGCCATAAAACATGAATGTGGAATTGCTGTCATCCGCCTGCTGAAACCTCTGGAATACTATCAGGGAAAATATGGTACATGGCAATGGGGGCTGAACAAGCTATACCTTTTAATGGAAAAACAGCACAATCGCGGACAGGATGGAGCAGGTGCAGTTTGCATTAAAACAGACATGGATCCCGGAAACAAATATATCAATCGTTTCAGATCGGTAAGAATTAATCCCATCCAGCATATTTTTGAGCAGATATCGGAAAACCTGGCCCAGCTGGCACTAAATGGGAATGGAGCTGTTAACAACTGCAATGAAGCAAAAAGAAGCGTTGATTTTGCAGGTGAGCTGTATATGGGGCATCTACGCTATGGAACTTTTGGAAAAAACGACATTGAGAATGCTCATCCGGTAATACGACAAAACAACTGGCGTTCGCGCACACTTGTTATGGCAGGCAATTTTAACCTGACTAATGTGGACGAGCTGTTTAAATATTTGGTAGATTTCGGACAAAACCCACGCGATTATTCCGACACCGTCACTGCCCTCGAAATGGTAGGATTGCACCTCGATGAAGAAAATCAAAGGCTTTTCAGGGATTATAAAAACAGAGGAATTGCTCACAAAGATATTTCGCCATTAATCGAAAAAAATATCGACCTGGTTAAAATTCTTGCCAGTGCCAGCCAAAACTGGGATGGCGGATATGTCATGGCAGGTATGCTGGGGCATGGCGACACATTCATTATACGCGACCCATGGGGAATTCGTCCGGCTTTTTACTTTAAAAACGATGAAATTGCTGTTGCAGCCTCCGAAAGGCCTGTAATACAAACAGTTTTCAATGTCCCATTCAACGAAATCAAAGAAGTTGAACCCGGTCATGCACTTATTATCAAGAAAAACGGTGATACATCGCACAACTTAATTCGAGTACCCCGCGTGAAAACCCCTTGCTCCTTTGAGCGTATTTACTTCTCGCGAGGTACCGACACTGACATTTACAACGAAAGGAAAAAGCTTGGAGAACTGCTTGTTCCCAAAATACTGGAAAGTATTGATTATGATTTTGAGAACACCGTATTTTCTTTCATACCCAATACCGCTGAAACAGCATTCTACGGAATGCTTAAAGGTCTCGAGAATCATTTGCTGCAGCGTAACAAAAAAATGATTTCCGAAAATCGCGAACATATCGACGATGAAATGCTTGATAAGATATTTTCGTTACGCCCCCGTGTTGAAAAGATTGCCGTAAAAGACATGAAGCTACGAACATTTATCAGCAACGATAAAGACCGGAACAATCTGGTTCATCATGTTTACGATATCACATACGGAACAATTGTTCCAAATACCGACACGCTGGTAATTATTGACGACAGCATTGTTCGGGGAACCACCCTTCGTGAGAGCATTCTTCGCATCCTTGACCGTCTTAAGCCAAAAAAGATAATTATAGTTTCGTCGGCACCGCAAATCCGTTACCCCGACTGCTATGGCATTGACATGGCAAAGCTCGGCGACTTTGTTGCATTTCAAGCGGCCATTGCACTGCTGAAAGAAAATGGAATGGAGCATGTTATCGAAAATGTGTATCAGAAATGCAAGTCGCAGCAATACCTTCCTAAAGAAGAAATGATTAACTATGTTGGCCATATATACAATACTTTCACTGAGGAGCAGATTTCGCATAAAATATCGGAGTTGATACGCGATGAGGCTATACATGCTGAGGTGGGGATAATTTTCCAACGGGTCGAAGATCTTCACAAGGCATGCTGGAATAATCACGGCGACTGGTATTTTACCGGCGAATACCCTACTCCCGGCGGGAACAAAGTTGTAAATACATCATTCATCAATTATATTGAGGGTCGCAACGAAAGGGCATATTAAGCTTTCTGATTTTTAAATCCAGCACAATAAATGCCTAGATATTAGCCAGTAAATTATTTTATTCTTATTTTTGTCATGATTATTAATAAAACGACAGCATGAACAAAGTACTAATCTTTATTTCAATTTCAATAATTGCTGTAAATGCATGGGGGCAGTCAACCAAAGACACCATAATCGAAGATCACAAGCTTACAAATATTCCGGTGATTTCGTTATCGGATTCTGATTTGCAAAACGATGCACAGTCGCAGGATATAAGCGGGTTGTTGCAGTCATCAAGCGATGTTTTTGTTTCGGTTGCCGGTTACACATTCGGGCAGGCATTCTATCGTATCAGAGGCTACGACAGTCAGTATTATCAGGTGCTTATTAATGGCGTCGGAGCGAACGATCCTGAAACAGGAAGGGCGTTCTGGAGTAACTGGGGGGGCTTAAACGATGCAACCCGTTCGCAGATCGAATACAATGGTCTTAATTTTTCGAGTGAGGGATTTGGTGATATTGGTGGTATGACGAATATTATCACCAGGGCCTCGAATTATGCTCCCAGTGTTAAGGTGTCGTATTCCATCGGTAATAAAAGTTACCGCCACCGCGCAATGTTTCTTTACTCAACCGGATTAATGGAAAATGGCTGGGCGTTTGCCGTATCCGGATCCCATCGCTGGGCAGTGAATGGATATTCCGACGGAACCTTTTACGATGCCTGGTCGTATTTTGTAAGTGCCGAAAAAATATTTAACAAGCACCACAGCATTGGCTTCACCGGGTTTGCATCACCAAACAGAAGAGGAAAAAGCAGTGTTTCTACCCAGGAAGTTTACGACCTCACCGGAGATAATTATTATAATAGTTATTGGGGGTATCAAAATGGTGAAATCCGGAATTCCCGAGTAAATAATTATCATCAGCCCACCATGATGCTTACGCATTACTGGAAAATTGATGAACAGAAAAAGCTCACAAGCTCTGTGTCGTATATGTTCGGGAAAGGTGGTGCCACATCGCTGAACTGGTACGATGCTGCCGATCCCAGACCTGATTATTACCGCTATCTTCCAAGTTATTTCGAAAGCGACGATTTTATGTTCGATTATCTCACTGATAAATGGCAGAATGAGGAAAATTTTCGCCAACTCGACTGGGATGCTTTCTACGATGCCAACCGAAAAAACCTGTATACCATTCATGATGTAAATGGTGTTACCGCACAAAATCTTACAGGGAATCGTTCAAAATACATCATCGAAGAGCGTAGAACCGATGTTTCGAAACTTGCATTCAATTCTGTTTTCAACGATCAGATTACCGAAAACATTCGATTGGTTGCTGGTGTAAATGCATTATTATATAAAGCAGAGCATTACAAAAAAATGTTTGACCTGCTGGGAGGCGATTGGTGGCTCGACATCGATCAGTTTGCTGAACGTGATTTTTCCGACGATTACTTATCGCAAAGCGACCTCGACAACCTCAACCGTCCTGTTAAAGTCGGCGATAAATTCGGCTACGATTATATTGCAAATATAAATAATTACAACGTTTTTGCACAGGCAGGATTTACCTATAAAAAAATTGATTTCTACGGAGGAGTTACTGGTTCCTACACCGGATTCTACAGAACCGGCATGATGCGTAACGGTTTGTTCCCATCCAATTCAAAAGGAGACTCAGAGCATCAGAATTTTTTCAACTATCAGGCAAAAGCCGGTGCAACCGTAAAAATTACAGGCCGACATTTTATACTGGTTAATGCTGGTTATTTTACCCGTGCTCCTTATTTTGAAAATGCCTATATCAGTCCCCGTACCCGCGACAATGTTGTAGAGAATCTGTGTTCCGAAACGGGATATACGGGAGATCTGAGTTATGCCTATAGGTCGCCTGTTGTAAAGGCAAGGCTTACCGGCTATTATTCAGAATTCAACGACCAAACCGAAATTAAAAGTTTCTATCATGATGAACTTAGAACTTTTGTCAATTATGTAATGACCAATGTCGGTAAAAAGCACTATGGTGCCGAAATGGGGGTTGAAGTAAAAGTTGGTGCAACAATAAACCTTCAGGCAGCATTGGGCTACGGCCGTTTTCTTTACAGTACACGTCCGCTGGTTACCATTGCGCAAGATAACGATGCTACTGTGCTTGCTACCGACCGAACCGTATACCTTAAAAACTATCACGTTGGTGGAGCCCCGGAGCTTGCAGCATCTGTTGGCGTGAAATATTCCGATCCCAAATACTGGTTTGTTGGAGTTAACGCCAATTATTTTGATGAGAACTATATTGACATCAATCCGGAACGCCGTACTGCAGAAGCTCTTCAAAGCTTCGTAATAACAGATCCTCAGTGGAATCAGATACTCGATCAGGAAAAACTTGACCCAGGATTTACAATTGATATATGGGGTGGGAAATCATGGAGAATAGAAGATTATTATCTAGGTTTTACTTTAAGTGTCGACAATATACTGAACAACAAAAACCTAGTTACACGAGGCTTTGAACAATTGCGGTTCGACGAAGGCGATGTGGACAAATATCCCACAAAATACATGTATATGTACGGGCGTACTTTTATGTTGAATGTATATTTCAGATTTTGATAATTAATAAAATGCAGATATGAAAAAGAATGTTTTAGTTTTTGTATTATTTGTCTCTTTATGCGGGCTTATGTCGTGTATTCACAACGATTTCGATGAGCCACCACTGAATGTAATCCCAGAAGGTCATGTTCTTACGGTTGAACAAATACGGAATATGTATGCTGACAGTATTCTTTCCGGAACGTATCTGGCAACTTACAAATTTACCGGCGATTATTCGGTGTATGCCGTGGTAACCATGGATGACAAATCGGGTAATATTTATAAAACCGCATATATTCAGGACTCCACCGGAGCTATAAATCTTCATTTACTGGCATCGGGAGGTCTTTATGAAGGCGATTCGGTAAGAGTTTATCTGAAAGGCACTGTGTTGGGTGCTTATAACAATATGCTGCAAATCGACTCGGTTGATGCTGATAAAAATGTAATCAAACAGGCTACCGATAGAGATTTGACACCCAAAGTAGTTACGATTCCGCAAATTCTCAGCGGAGCATATCAGGGCCAACTGGTTCAGATAAACGACGTGCAATTTATTGAAGGTGATACCAATCAGCTGTATTCCGATCCTGTGGGTCTTACCACAATTAACCGCACAATTGAAGATTGCAACGGGAATACAATTATTGTTCGTACCAGTGGTTATGCAAGTTTTGCAGGAGCCCCGGTTCCCAATGGCAAAGGCGACATTATTGCCATAGCAGGACAATACCGTGAGGACTGGCAGCTATATATCAGGCGTACCGAAGAAGTTAGTTTGAACGGACTCCGATGCGGCGAATACAACGCCTTGCTTCAGGAAGATTTTGCAACAGTTGAAAACAATGTTGCCATCAATCTTACCGGCTGGAAAAACATTACCACAACAGGTTCGGTTCAATGGGTAGGTTTAAATAACGGCATCGATGCCATGGCCAAATTTGTAGGAACGGGCAACAATACCGGATGGCTGATATCTCCTGCCATTAACCTCGATGCTACAACCGGTGAATATCTGAATTTCATTTCACGTGCATTTAATGTTGCCGGAGCAAGTTTGAAAGTATATGTTTCGACCAACTATACCGGTGGTACAAACCCGGAAGCATCAACCTGGACAGAGTTAAGTGCGACAATTGCGAATTCCACCACTGTGTTGCAGTCGGGAGATGTAGATTTGTCGTCATATAGCGGGAGCATATACATTGCATTTAAATATACTTCTACCGGCGGAGCTACCGGAGAATTCTATATCGATAACTTCGTAGTTGCTGCTGATTAAAATAGCCTTGAGATAAAAAAAGGGGGGTAAGGAAATCCCCTTTTTTTTATTCTATTCTGCAGTGATTTCCATGGTTGACAACAAGGTTTCGAGTTGCCGCACATAGTTGCGAACCTCTTCGTTGGGATAATACACAAAACCCTCAACCGTAACTACTCTGTTGCGCAAAGTATCTACCATGGTCCTGCTTACAAATGGCCCACCCATAAAATCGCCTTGCATCCGCCATAATCCTGTAATAGCGGCGGTATAATTCCCTTTTTGATTTATAATTGCCATTTGGGGGTAATCATATTTACGTTCTGTAGTCATATAAGAACCCTGCCTTTCTCCCGGTACATATTTCTGCAAAAAGGCATCGCGTTTGTTGAGAAGATAATCCAACGAGAAAGTGTTGGTATCGGTAAAAGGATAGGTATATATGAAAATTCCCATATTGTATTTTCTTGTTTCATATGAAATCCACGCAAAGTCATCTTTCTTTACGTCAAGCGAATACGATTTGGGAATAACCATTTTTACATGATATAGCTTTGTAAGCTGATCGATAACCGGCTGAACCTTATATTTTTCGAACGAACTTAGCCATCGTTCGCTATCAGCTTTTTTGTAAATATCAACCAGCAAATTCCTGTTATCACTGATAAGTTTTACCAACTCCGGAATACTTGGAGCCGAGAGGCTAACCATTATCTGACCAATGGCATAAGGGTCTTTTTTCACCTTCAGTTCTGCTTTTGAAAAATCAGGCGATACTGCGGTAAATAATACATTTCGGTGGCGTTGATTTAATTCAATAAACTTCTCCTTTGGAATCTGAGCCAGATTGAACAGATACTCCTCCATGGGAGTGGATGGGCAATATTTAAAAAACACAGCCCGCAACGAATCGCCAACTTCGGTTTTCCAGTATTCATCGCTGGTTACTACAAGTATCTCACCCGGGGTGCCCGTAGCTCCATGCTTGATGTTTTTGTAATTGCCTGTGCAGCCGGCAATAATAACTACAGCAATAATTACCAACAATAAAGAAGTTCTTATTTTCATATCGAATTTGTTAATTCTTCCAAATAATTACTGAGGTAAAGTTAATAAATCTTTCTCTTATTCTCACTCTTGAGTAAAAGCAAAATATGCAGAAAACCGTGATTAATTACAATAATCACCGGCATTTCTGAAACTTTAGTTACATTTGAAAAAAATTCAACACATGCTTTCAAAACGTCAAAATCAGGTTGGCAGGCTCATTCAATGCGAGCTGGCTGAATTGTTGCTGAAAGAAGGGAAAAACTGGCTGCCCGGGAAACTGCTCACCGTAACAGCAGTACGCATGAGTCCGGATCTTGGAGTTGCCAAGGTGTATCTGAGCATATTCCCATCGGGGCAGGCCGCTGCCGATTTGAATGAAATAAAGAAACAGTATGGACACATACGACATGTACTTGGCGACTCAATAAAGAACCAAATGAAACGTATTCCGGAGCTGATTTTTTACCTCGACGACACTCTGGACTATGTTCAACGCATCGACGATAAGTTAAACCCCAAAAGTTGAATTTTTCGTTTTACATAGCACGAAGATACCTGTTGTCGAAAAAATCGCGCAACGCCATTAATATTATTTCGGGGATATCGGTTGCAGGCGTCACGGTAGGCACTGCGGCTCTAATTATTATTCTATCTGTATTTAACGGGTTCGACGGCCTAATAAAAAATCTATTTACCACCTTTGATCCCGATATAAAAATTACTTCCGCCCAATCGAAAACCTTTGTTCCATCCCCGGGTTTTATTCAAAAACTGGATAATGATACGCACATTGAAGCGTATTCGTTCTGCCTCGAAGAAAATGCTTTGCTCGAATACGACGGGCAACAGATGATTGCCACTATAAAAGGTGTTGATGACAATTATAATAAAGTTACCGGTATCGACACCATGGTTAAGAACGGGGAATTCTTCCTTGGCGACGACCAGTTTCCCATGGCTATTGCAGGAAGAGGAGTTGCCTATAAATTAAACCTTGGAATCGATAATGCTTTTCCTGTAAAAGTGAACATCCCCAGCCGCACTGCTGAACTAAAAGGTAATTTTCAGGATGCTGAAGGCCTCATCAATAAACGAAACATCTATACCTCCGGGATATTTACCATACAACAAGAATATGATAATAAATACTTTATTGTCCCCATAACGTTTGCGCGTGAATTGCTGGAATTTGATAAGGATATAACTTCGGTTGAAGTAAAATTGAAACACCCCGGAAATGCAGTATTCGTGAAAGAAAGCCTCAGAAACTTTCTGGGTGCGACATGTATTGTGGCTGACCGAAACGAACAGCATGAATTTTTGTATAAGGTCATGAGAACAGAAAAATGGGTTATTTTTTTAATACTGTGTTTCATTCTCATAATTGCCTCGTTCAATGTTATTGGGTCGCTGACCATGCTTATTATCGACAAGAAAAAAGATATCAATATCCTGCGAAGCCTTGGAGCTAATGACAAACAAATCAGAAACGTGTTTTTTTACGAAGGTATGCTGATAAGCTTTTTAGGAGCTTTTTTAGGACTGCTTATCGGGGGGACAATCTGCTGGTTACAACAACAGTATGGGATTGTTAAACTCGGCACAGAGGGTTCTTTTGTGGTTGATGCTTATCCTGTAATAATGCAAGCAGGCGACTTTATTGTAGTATTTTTAACTGTACTCATTATAGGCTTTCTTGCGGCCTGGTACCCTGTAAGATATATTACCCGAAGGTATGCAATAGCCGAATATTAGTGCTTTATCCGTTCTGCGGAAATGAACAATACAAGTTTGAAACTGTTTGATTAAAAAACGCAGTTCTTCAGGTTTTGATTTATATTTTTGTGAAATTTATTTTCTGTTTTTATAGCTATGGAAGAAAATACCGATAAATTGCTGAATGACGTCACTTCGGGAGAATACAAATACGGATTTGTAACGGATGTTGACCATTTCACAATACCAAAGGGTCTGAATGAAAATACGGTTCGTTTGATTTCGGAATTCAAGCAAGAGCCCGAATGGCTGCTCAAATTCCGGTTGAAAGCTTTTGCTACATGGCAAAGCATGAAAATGCCGCAATGGGCAAACCTGAGCATCCCCGAAATCGACTACCAGGATATTATCTATTATGCGGCCCCAAAACAAAAGGAAACCCTAAAAAGCCTCGATGAAGTTGACCCGGAAATAAAAAAAACCTTCGATAAGCTTGGCATTCCGCTCGATGAACAGAAGCGCCTTTCGGGGGTGGCAATTGATGCAGTTTTCGATTCGGTTTCGGTGAAAACAACATTTCAGGAAACTCTTGCCGAAAAAGGAATAATATTCTGTTCTTTCAGCGAAGCTGTGAAAAATCACCCTGACCTTGTTCAAAAATACCTGGGGAGCGTAGTTCCTTATAGCGACAATTACTTTGCTGCATTAAATTCCGCTGTTTTCAGCGATGGGTCTTTCTGCTATATACCCCTGGGAGTGCGCTGCCCTATGGAGCTAAGTACTTATTTCAGAATTAATGCAGCCAATACAGGACAGTTTGAGCGAACTCTGATAGTTGCAGAGGAAGGTGCGTATGTTTCGTACCTTGAGGGATGCACAGCTCCTATCCGTGACGAAAACCAACTGCATGCCGCAGTAGTTGAGATAATAGTACACAAAAATGCGGATGTCAAATATTCGACTGTACAGAACTGGTATCCCGGAGATAAAAACGGAAAAGGCGGGATATACAATTTTGTTACCAAGAGAGGTATCTGTAAGGGAGAAAATGCCCATTTAAGCTGGGCTCAGGTAGAAACCGGTTCTGCTGTTACATGGAAATACCCCAGCACCATTCTTTTGGGCGATAATTCATCCTCAGAGTTTTATAGCGTTGCTGTAACCAATAATTATCAGCAAGCCGACACCGGCACTAAAATGATTCATCTTGGCAAAAACACCAAAAGCCTTATTGTTTCGAAAGGAATCTCTGCAGGTTACAGCCAGAATTCGTATCGTGGTTTGGTGAAAGTGGCTAAAAATGCCACCAACGCAAGAAATTTCAGTCAGTGTGACAGCCTTTTGCTGGGCGACAAATGCGGGGCGCACACCTTCCCTTATATCACTGTCGACAACGAAACGGCAATTGTTGAACATGAGGCAACCACTTCAAAAATAGGAGAAGACCAGATTTTCTATTGTAATCAAAGGGGTATTAATACCGAAAATGCCATTGGTCTTATCGTGAACGGTTATGTAAGGGAAGTTTTAAACCAGCTGCCTATGGAATTTGCCGTAGAAGCCCAAAAACTCCTGCAAATAAGCCTTGAAGGTAGCGTAGGATGATGAACCAATTGCCATATCGAAATTTTAAAGAACTAATGCAAAACAGTGTATTTAGTAAAGAACTCATGTTGGAATACCTAAATGGGGGAATCAGTAAGGTGGATGATGCTATTACACTTGCCCTGAGCAATGACCAACCATTTGCATGGCGTTCTGCATGGATTCTTGGTCACTTTCTAAATAATTGCGATGAAAGATTAATCCCCCACCGCTCGCAATTGGTTAAGGCAATTCCCGATGCCTGCCCCGACGGTTACCAGAGAGAATTATTGCGTTTGGCAGCCATGTGTGGCATTAATGATTCAAACGCAGGTGAGATTGCAAATATTTGCTTTTCGATTTGGGAACAGCCCCGTAAGCAATCTTCTGTAAGAATGATTGCATTTAAAATTCTGATGCAAATATCCAACATGTACCCGGAAATGAAACCGGAGTTGTTGCTGATTACAGATACTTACTCTGATACAATGAGCCCGGGGGTAAAACATTCAATTTCTCTGCTCCGAAAAAAATTAGAAAAAGAAATTAAAAACAACGTTAAACAACCCAAATATGTTAAGCATTAAGAACTTACATGCCCGAATAAATGGCAAAGAAATACTGAAGGGGCTTGACCTGGAAGTTAAACCCGGTGAAATACATGCAATCATGGGCCCGAATGGATCGGGAAAATCAACATTGGCTGCAGTATTAACTGGCAGAGATTTGTTTGAGGTTACAGCCGGTGAAATAATTTATAAAGGTAAAAATCTGTTCGATCTTTCGCCGGAAGACAGGGCACGCGAGGGAATGTTTCTCAGCTTTCAGTACCCCGTAGAAATACCCGGAGTGAGTATGGTTAATTTCATGCGTATCGCATTAAACGAAAAGCGCAAGTATTTAGGATTGGAGCCCTTTAGTTCTGCTGCCTTCCTGAAATACATGCGCGAAATGAGTGAGCTGGTAGAAATTGACACAAAGCTGACAAACAGGTCGGTAAATGAAGGATTTTCGGGCGGTGAAAAAAAGAAAAATGAAATCTTCCAGATGGCTATTCTTCAACCCATGCTTTCTATACTCGACGAAACAGATTCCGGTCTCGATATCGATGCGCTGCGGGTAGTGGCTAACGGTGTGAATAAACTTAAAAATAAGGATAATGCATTCATTGTTATCACCCATTATCAACGACTTCTCGATTACATTGTTCCCGACAAGGTTCACATTTTGTATAACGGGAAAATTGTGAAAACTGCCGGTAAAGAACTTGCACTCGAACTGGAGGAAAAAGGATATGAATGGATAAAAAATAGTGTTATGTAGTTAATAAAAAGTATTACTATGACCTTAACCGAAAAATACTGCGATATTTTCAGTTCTCTCTTGAAGAACTCCGATAATGGCATTTTGTCGAGACACAGAATGGAAGCCCTCGGCAAATTCAGAGAAATCGGGATTCCAACCCATGAGAACGAGAATTATAAGTACTCCGATTTTACCAAGGTGCTTGAGGGTAAATACGATTTTATTCAAAAACAGGAGAAATTTAATGCCGATTTAAACCAATACTGGCAATGTTCCGTTCCGGATATGGATACCCGGGTAATTCTTTTTTCGAATGGATGGTTTTATAAAAATAACGATGTCGTTACAGATTTACCCGCAGGATTGATAATTTGCAGTCTGAAAGAGGCCGCTGAAAAACATGCCGCATTATTCGAAAAACACTATAATAGGTACATTTCCCAAAACGATGGATTCGCGTATATGAATACCATGTTTGCAAACGATGGCGTTTTTATTTACGTTCCCGAAAATATGCATGTTAAAAATACGATTCAGCTGGTAAATCTCACTCATGGGTTTTCTGAACGTTTTGTTATGCAAAGGAACCTTATTGTGATGGGCAATAACAGCCGCATGCGCTTAATGATATGTGACCATACCCTCAATAAAGCCGACAATATGGTGAATAATGTTACTGAATCATTCCTCGGGAAACAGTCAAGTTTAGAAGTATATTCTATTCAGAATGAACCTGACCGTTCGGCAGTAATTAAATCACTATTTTTCCACCAAAGTACCGGAAGCAAACTAATTAATCTTGCATTTTCGCTTCATGGCGGCATGTTGCGCAATAATGTTTCAGTTACACTTGCAGAAGAAAATGCCGACACGAATCTGTATGGACTCTTCCTTAACGACAGGGAGCAGCATGTCGATAATTTCACATCGGTCGATCATGCAGCACCCGGTTGCACAAGCAATCAGCTGTACAAAGGAATTCTTGATGAAGATGCACATGGCGCATTTCAAGGCAAGGTATTGGTTCGCAAAGATTCGCAAAAAACAGTGGCATATCAGTCAAATAAAAACATTTGCCTTACGCCTTCAGCAAAAATGAGAACCAAGCCCCAGCTCGAAATTTATGCAGATGATGTAAAGTGCTCGCACGGAGCCACTGTGGGGCAACTCGATGATGCTGCCCTGTTCTATTTGCGTTCGCGGGGTATTGGTGTCAAAGAAGCGCGTCTTATGTTGATGTATGCTTTTGCAGATGATATTGTCCGGCAAATTCCTGTACTCCCGTTGAAAGAACAAATATCGGGGTTGGTTAATTCCCGTTTGCGTGGTGAGTTTTCCGATTGTAACCATTGTTTGTTAAATTGCTCAAGGCATTAGCCCCAGACCATACTGCATTTCTGAGGCTTTCTCCGGCAAGTAATTCTGATTTTTTCGTACATCATTTTGTTTTTTTTCATATTATTGTGTAATAAAATCTTAAAACAAGAAATATGAAAAAAACTATCCTATTTTTAGCCGCATTTTTTTTAATAGGTATCTTATGTGTTCAGGCACAAGTGATGTATACCGACGATTTTGAATCGTACACCGTTGGAGACGGTATTGCTGAACAGGAATCTACTTGGTGGAACACATGGAGCGGAACACCGGGTTCTGCCGAAGACCCTACGGTTTCTGATACCTATGCATATAGTGGAGCCAAATCAATTAAAGTATTTGGCAGTAACGATGGCGTTATCGAATTTGACGACCTTACTCAAGGTCGATATCGCGTTGAGTTTTATCTATACGTACCAGCAGGCAGACAGGGTTATTACAATATCATGCAGAATTTCAACCCTTCGGGAGCAGGTCTTGTATGGGGAATGCAGGTTTTTATCCAGAATGGTATGATGACAATCGACGGTGCCGGTGAAGCCGCTGCAACAGTGCCATATACTGCGGGTACTTGGATTAAAGTTCAGCATTTTATTGATCTTGACAACGACTGGGTTGACATGTATATCGACGATGTTCTCGTTCACGCATATCAGTGGAGCAAGGGTACTTTCAACGATGGTTCGGGTATTAACAAACTCGACGCTTTCGATTTTTATGCATACAACGACGGGGGAACCTGTGAATACTACATGGACAATTTTCTAATTGAGCAGGTTGAAACACCCGTGCCACCAAGCAATTTTGCCTATGAAATCGTTAATGATAACGATGTGGTATTAACCTGGGATGCTCCCGAAACCGGCGATCCTGAAAATTATACCATTGTGCGAGATGGCATTCAAGTAGGCACTACCAGTGACCTTACATTTACCGATGAACAACTCTATCCTAACGATTACGAATATCAGCTCTATGCCTACTATGGTACAAATATGGGTTATTCAGCCTCTGCCGGACTGCTCGAAGTTACCATTCCCGGTGGAAACGAAAGGCAATTTGTAGTATATGAAATTTTCACAGGCACATGGTGCCAATACTGCCCTACGGCAGCACAGGCAATTGATATGATGGAAGACGAAAACCTTGATGTTGCTATTATTGAGTATCATGGTCCTGAAGGCTCCGACGATTTCGCCAATCCTGCCATAACTGCAAGAATGCTGTATTACCAACCCTTCTTTGAAAACCCCGACGACGAAGATGATGACTTTGGCTTCCCGACAACCATTATGAATGGTATGAATGGAATTGAAGGTGCACTTACTACCGTTGCCGACATGAATGAATATTACGATTATTTCTATGAGCAGATTAAACCAATTCCGGCTATATATACAATTTCTCCCAACATTGAGGTTGTTTCAACCGATCCATACGAATATAATGTTACAATTGATGTTGAAGAAACATTCCACTACTACGATCATCCAATGAAGTTATTTGTTGTTCTCACTGAATCGAATATTGCCTATCCATGGCAAACACTGAACGAGCTAAATTTTGTTTGTCGGGCAATGTTCCCCGATCAAAACGGTCTTGATCTTGATTTTTCGACAGAATCAACCGATCAGCATTCGGTTGATGTAATTGTTGATGCATCATACGATATTTTGAACTGTCAGTTGATTATGTTCGTACAAGATTTGACAACGGCCGAAATTATGCAGGCAGCAAAAATTAAGATGAGCGATTATGTCACGACTCCGGTAAATCAGCAGAATTCAATATCGGTGTACCCGAATCCGGCAAATGACTTAATCAATCTGAATGCAGCAGAAACTATTAACTCAGTAGTGATAAGCAATATCGCAGGCCAACCAGTGTTCGCATCAAACCCGTCTGCAACATCATACACTATTCCGGTTGAGAACCTTGCTTCCGGTATTTATATGATTTCGGTTGAAACAAACGGAAAATCACTGAAAAAGAAAATTGTAGTTGAATAATTGGTTAGCTTAATAGTGGTCAGAGAATTCTGGCCACTATTTTTAACTTTTATACAACAAATCTGAGTTGTTTTATGTTTAGTTAATGAATAATTTTGTTGTTTTACTTAAACTTTATAGTCATGGGAAAAGAAAAATCACCGGTAAAAGAAAACAAAAAATCAGCTCAAAAAAGCCTCAAAGAAAAACGCGCAGCAAAAAAGGAAAAGCGTGATTCAAAAAGGGATTAACATCCCTTTTTTACTTTTTATTTCTTTGTTTTTTGTACGGGAATAGTTAACCGGGCATAAATTATTATGTATGTTCTATGGGATTAGATTTAAAAAAAATAAGAACCGATTTTCCGATTTTAAACACAACAATTTACGGAAAGCCACTGATATATTTTGATAATGCGGCAACTACGCAAAAACCGTTGGCTGTAATCGAAAAAATAAATGAAATGTATACACGATGTAATTCAAATGTACACCGTGGGGTTCATTTTTTAAGCACCTGTGCTACAAACGAAATGGAAGCCGCCAGGAAAACAGCTCAGAAATTTCTGAATGCCGGCAGTGAATCAGAAATAATTTTCACGAGGGGTACTACCGAGGCAGTAAACCTGATTGCCTTCAGTTTTTCGGAAGAATTTCTCGGGGAAGGCGATGAAATTATTGTTTCAGAAATGGAACATCATTCCAATTTGGTACCATGGCAGATGGCTTGCAGTCGCAAAAAGGCAAAACTGGTTCAATGGGATATGAATGATAATGGAGAATTGTCGCTAACCCGATTACGGGAACTAATCAATTCCAAAACCCGCATTATTGCACTAACCCATGTTTCCAACGCTCTGGGGACGATTAACCCCGTGAAAGAAATCATTGAAATTGCTCATGGGCAAGGTATCCCTGTTTTTATAGACGGAGCTCAGGCGGTGCAACATATTTCGGTTGATGTTCAGTCCCTTGATTGCGATTTTTATGCTTTTTCGGGTCATAAGGTTTATGGACCAACGGGCATAGGAGTGTTGTATGGTAAATCATTCTGGCTCAAGAAATTACCACCCTATCAAGGGGGTGGAGAAATGATAAAAAACGTATGGTTTTCGAAAAGCGAGTACAACGAAAGTCCCTTTAAATTTGAAGCGGGAACTCCCGATTACGTAGGTGCTGCAGCTTTGGGGTCGGCACTTGATTATATTGCTGACATCGGCATCGACTCTATAGCTAAACACGAAAAAAAGTTGCTCGAATATGCTACTGATAAACTCCGGAACATAGATGGATTTAGAATTATCGGTAATGCCTCAAATAAATGCTCAGTTATTTCTTTCCTTATTGGAAACACTCACCCATATGATGTTGGGGTTTTGCTTGATCAACTGGGTATAGCTGTAAGAACCGGCACACACTGCGCCGAAACCGTGATGCAACATTATAACATTAGTGGAACTGCACGCATATCGTTCGGTCTATATAATAGCCCGGAGGAAATTGATATAATGACAAATAGTTTAGCCCGTATTGTAAAAATGCTTTAATAGCATCCACTTCATCTGAACAAATTACACTAACCCGAAATCTCCCATTCAAACCCGTCTTTGCTGTCGCGAACAACAATGCCCAATTTATTCAGTTCGTTTCTGATTTGATCGGAAAGAGCATAGTTTTTGTTGTTTTTCGCTTCAACGCGAAGGTTCAGCAATAAATCAACAACCTTACCCAGTATTTGCTGATTGTTTTCCGTTGGCAATTCCAGTCCAAGTATATCGAACAAAAATGTGGAATAAACATTTTTGTAAGCAATCAGGTCCTGTTCTGTAATAGTATCCGTTCCAACAATGAGATTATTCACAGTTTTTAATCCGTCGAATAGATGAGCAATGAGTACAGGGCTATTCAAATCGTCGTTCAATGCATTCTGTAGTTTCTGCTCAAATTCGCTTATACTAAAGCTTGTTTTCTGTGATGGCTTAATTTTATCGATAGCTGTAAAACCTTTCATAAGTCGGAGCAATCCTTTTTCGGCAGCCTGTAGGGCTTCATTCGAAAAGTCGAGTGTCCCCCTGTAGTGTGCCATTAGAATGAAAAATCGCACCGTTGAAGGACTATACGCCTGTTCGAGTAAGGAATTGTTCCCTGTAAAAATATCGAATAAGGTAATAAAATTACCCAGCGACTTTCCCATTTTTTGCCCATTTATAGTAATCATATTGTTGTGCATCCAATATCTTACTGTTTCCTTGCCCATAGCCGCAGCACTCTGAGCAATCTCACACTCATGATGCGGGAACATTAAATCCATGCCTCCTCCATGAATATCGAAAACTTCTCCCAGATACTTCATTCCCATTGCTGAGCATTCCATGTGCCAACCTGGAAAACCCTCACTCCATGGAGAAGGCCAGTGCATTATATGTTCTGGCGAAGCTTTTTTCCACAAAGCAAAATCGTAGCTTTTTCTTTTTTCGCTCTGCCCCTCAAGATCACGTGTTGTACTGTATAATTCTTCAAGAACCCTGCCCGAGAGTTTTCCATAATTATAAGTTGCATTGTATTTCTCTACGTCAAAATACACAGAACCATTCGACACATAAGCATAGCCACTATCAAGAATTCGTTGTGTTAAAGCAATTTGTTCAATTATATGTCCGGAAGCGCGTGGTTCAATGCTTGGCCGAAGTACATTCAGAGCGTCCATATTCCTATGATACCTGTCGGTGTAGTACTGCACTATTTCCATGGGTTCAAGGGCTTCGAGCCGTGCTTTCTTTGCAATTTTATCCTCTCCCTCATCGGCATCATTTTCTAAGTGCCCCACATCGGTAATGTTTCGTACATACCGCACTTTATAGCCCAAATACCGCAGATAGCGAAACAACAGATCAAAGTTTATGGCTGGTCTGGCATGTCCGAGATGCGCATCGCCATACACAGTTGGCCCGCAAACGTACATACCCACATAAGGTTCGCTAATAGGAATGAACAACTCTTTCTCCCGTGTCAAAGTATTGTATATGTACAGTTTATGTTCCATAAGACACAAAATATTTTTTATTGTTAAGATTTCCCAAATGTAATACTCTTCGGACAAATCCTGCTATTTTTGCATTGGAATTATCTCAATTTATCCTTTATGAAATTAAAAGTATTTGTACTATTTGCCATTTTTCTGGGAAGCATCGCTTTTCCTGCCACGGCTCAACAGAATTCACAGAATAAAAAAACTGCCAAATATGTATTCTTATTCATTGGAGACGGCATGGGGCTTGCGCACATTTCGCTAACCCAAGCTTACTTGGCAAACAAGTCGGGCGAAATCGGTATGGGCAACTTGTGTATGACCGACTTCCCGGTAGTAGGCTTGTGCAATACATCGTGCAGCAATAAACAAACAACATGCAGTGCAGCCTCGGGGACAGCCTTGTCGACCGGGTCGAAAACTGGATTTGGGATTATTGGAAAAACTGCTGATAAAACAAAAGACCTCTCTAGTATTACTTACTCAATTAAAAATTCAGGGTGCAGGGTTGGTTTAATCACAACCGTAAGTATTAACCACGCAACCCCCGCCGCTTTTTATGCACATTCCGATAAAAGATCTGATTATTACAGTATCGGCGAACAACTGTGCAAGACTAACTTCGATTTTTTTGCAGGAGGAGGCTTTTACTTCAATAAAGGTCGTGACGGGCTCGGTGCAGACTTGTATGATGTGGCAGCCCAGCAGGGATATACCATTATCCAAGATTCGGTTGACACAAAGCACTTCTCTTCGAAGAGTAAAACTATTTTACTAAACCCTGTCAGCCTACGGGAGTCGGAAATGCCATTGGCAATTGATCGTGATGAATATGGTGGTTATAGTCTAAGTAATCTTGTTGAAGCGAGCATTCAATGTTTAACAAATAATCAGGGATTTTTTATAATGGTTGAAGGAGGTCTTATTGATTGGGCAGCACATTATAAAGATGCTGCTGCTATTGTACATGAAGTACTCGACTTCGACAAGGCAATAGGCGTGGCTCTCGACTTTTACCGAAAACACCCTGATGAAACACTTATTGTTGTAACTGCCGACCATGAAACCGGTGGATTATCACTTGGCAGAAGCGAATTTGAATACGACACCGATTTCGCAAGGATTGATGAACAAAAAAATTCAGCTACTTTTGTCGCCCCTATGTTAGATACATTAATAAAGAACAAAGCCCCCTTCACTGAGGTAAAAAACCTTCTTTTACAGGAGTTTTTTGCAGATGGATTCACCCTTTCCGAAGCTGAAATTTTTGAACTGAATTACGCGTATGAATATGCCTGTGGTATGTTTTCGCTTGATGTTGAATCGGAACGAATGTTATATGGTGGGAATCAACCCGTTGCTGCTGCAGCAGCGCAAATAATAAACAAAAGATCCGGTATAGGTTTTACGTCGTATTATCATACGTGTATTTGCGTTCCGGTATTTGCAATTGGAACGGGCAGTGAATTGTTTGGGAGATACCTCGACAACACCGATATTCCCATAATAATCCTCGATTGTATGAACATTAAAAAAATCGAATAGCCGTCGATTCGTTCGGCATTAAGAATTTGAACAGTTTCCTATACTGCAACAACTTCTTTTACTTCAGGAACATCTTCTATCAATTTGGCTTCAACACCCAGCTTAAGGGTCTGAATACTATAAGGACATGCTCCGCAAGCTCCAAGTAGTTTTACTTTAACAATACCATCCTCTGTAAAGTCCACAAAGCTAATATCACCTCCGTCGGCCCTCAGGTATGGTCTGATTTCATCAATTGATTTCTGAATCCTCTTTTTTACTTCTTCCATAATTTTATTATTTTGAGTTTATTTCAACAATTTGGGTTGGGGGCAAATTTGCATTACGTTTCTGTAAATGCGAAACAGTTTCGCTGGCCATATTTCTGATTGCTTCGGCAAGAGCATCGTGTCCCAGAGCATGGTCGGGCCTACCCTGATCGCCGCCTTCACATATCGATTGAATCAGCGGTATTTGTGCCAACAGCGGTATGTTTTGTTCCTCTGCAAGTTTTTTAACCCCCTCTTTACCAAAGATATAATACTTGTTTTCGGGCAATTCTGCCGGTGTAAACCAGCTCATATTTTCTACCAACCCGAGCACTGGAACATTTATTCCTTCAGAGCGAAACATACTAATACCTTTTCGGGCATCGGCAAGTGCAACTTGCTGAGGTGTACTAACAATAACAACACCGGTTACTGCAATTGTCTGAACAAGAGTAAGATGAATATCACTTGTTCCCGGAGGGGTATCTATTATCAGAAAATCAAGTTCTCCCCATGCCGTGTCGGTAATTAATTGTTTCAAAGCTCCCGAAGCCATAGGTCCTCTCCAAATCAATGCATTATCGGCATCTACAAAAAAACCTATCGATAAAATTTTTATCCCGAACTTCTCAGCCGGAATAATCATATCTCTGCCATCGATTTTTTCAACTGATGGCGAATAAGCTTCCAACCCAAAAAGTTTGGGAATACTGGGTCCGAAAATATCAGCATCAAGTAAGCCAACTTTATAACCATCAATACTGAGAGCCACAGCAAGATTAGCAGCAATTGTCGATTTGCCAACGCCTCCCTTTCCTGAAGCAACAGCAATTATATTATTAACTTCAAGGCCTTCGGTTAGCTTCTTTTTCTTGGGTGCAACTGGCTTCTTCACAGAACTACCAACCGTAATGGTAAAGGTATCGCCAGCCAATGCTGCAACTACTTCTTTACAGTTTCTCTCAATGGAACCCATAAATGGGTCAGTAGCTTTATCGAAAACGAGTCCGATTTCGATTTTTTGCTCTTTTACCACAATCCGTTGCACCATACCTAGGTTAACAATGTCAGTGTTTTTTCCTGGGTGTTGCAACTTTGACAACTCTTCCCTGATTTTTTCAATACTTACTTTCATAGCGTAACTTGTTTCTAAAATTATAACAAATAAGTTCTATATTAGTTCTTGAGAGGGATCCCAAAAATGCTTTTTAAAATCAACGATTCGGTCATTTTCAACTCTAACGCCTTCGTTTGTTAAGAGTTCTTCCATGAGAGATTCGGAAAAGAAATGGTGTTTCCCTGTTAAGACACCCTGTCTATTCACAACCCTGTGAGCAGGAACTTCCGGCTTCATATGGGATTGATTCATAGCCCAACCGACAATTCGTGCAGAACCCCGAAGTCCAATGTAACGGGCAATAGCACCATACGAAGTAACCCTTCCATAGGGAATAAGTGTGGCAACAGCCCATACTTTTTCAAAAAAGTCGTTGTGAGGGTCAGTCTTCATCGGGTGTGTCAGGTTCAACTATATCGCGTGTATCGGGTAAGCGGAAACAAAGATATTTAATGGTCCTTCCCTCGGTAAGCCATTTGGTTTCGTAGTAGGTCCGGATGCTAAGAATCTTATCATCTGGGCATTCCGTGTAAATATCACGGATTTCTTTTTCAAGCTTCAGATTATTGAATTCAATTACTTTTTTTGTGTAGGCAAACAACTCATCGTCATCGGTTTTAACATGTATGACACCATTGTTAATAAGGATTTTTTGGTAATAACCAAGAAATCTTGCAGACGTAAGCCTCTTTTTAATCCTCTTTTTGCGGTTTAGCTGAGGGTCAGGAAAAGTAATCCATATTTCGTTAATCTCATTTTTTTCGAAACAATGCGGCGAGCACTCTATTCGTGTTCTTAAAAAGGCTACGTTTTGCACCGCTTTGTCTTCAGCATACTTTGCTCCTTTCCAAATCCGAGCTCCTTTTATGTCGATTCCAATATAATTATTTAAAGGGCACAATCCTGAAAGTGCAGTAACATAGTCGCCCTTACCACAGCCCAGCTCGGCGGTAATCGGGTTATTGTTTTTAAAAACCTGCTGCTTCCAATTCCCTTTTAACCCGAAATCGTCGTTAATGAGATCGGTGTAAAGAGGCTGAAAAACATTACTAAACAAATTGTTTTCGGCGAATCGTTTTAACTTTTTTTTCTGGCCCATGTTGCAGTAACGGCTTTATTTCTCCTCAGGGACTCGCTCAATTCTAAGCCCCACATCCAGTATTCCCGGCAAGTTTTCAATACGCATTCCCTGTTCAAATTGAAAAACGTAATTGCCCTGATACGGGAATGTTACATTTCGTTTCCAAAGAATCTCGTTGTCCCATAAATCACCCATCCCATCGCCAAGCCATTTCCCGTTTTTATCGGCAAGCACACACTCAACCGTGTCGGTATCCTTATTCCCATTGGGAGCAGTTGTGGAAACAAAAACCCACAAATTTCCGTACCGGTACTGAGTGGCATTTCGAACAAGGATGTAGATATTATGTCGTGATACCGTATCTGTAATTTCCTTTTCGAACCGAATATAGTTTTTGTCGTTCCAAACCATATTATCGATTTTAATGTATTTCTCATAAATTTTATTTCTATCGCAGCTAATAGAAAAAGAGCTTATCAAAAAAACGATCGCAAGCATTAGCGGAGTGGCAGGATTATTAGGTTTCATATTCTTTTTGTGTGATTTTTTATTTGATTGCCTGTTTTTCGAGTCGAACCGGGTAATGCTCCCGTTGTTTGCATCATTGGTAAATTCATGCTCGGTTACGGAGGGCGCTTTGTTCTCTTCAGAAATAAGTTTATCAACAGCAATACCCTTTTTATTTAATTCAATAATCTCTTTAACTCGTTGGAGAGGCAAGGCTATTACCACAGGTATATTATTGTTGAAGATCTCGAAGTACATTGTTTTTTTAAAAACATCATTTTTAATATGTTTGGCATCTCCTTGTGTAGTGTGAAGCGTTTTGTTATCATAAATAAAATCCTTACGTGCATCAATATATACCTCAAGTTCAAAATTCAGACAGCACTTAAGCTTACTACACTGGCCTGCAAGCTTTTGCGGGTTAAGAGAAATCTCCTGTAGCCGGGCTGAGTTTGTTGACACAGAAATAAAATTCGTCATCCATGTGGTACAACAGAGTTCTCTTCCACATGGACCAATCCCTCCAATTCTTCCTGCCTCTTGTCGGGCGCCGATTTGCTTCATCTCAACACGTATTTTAAACTCTTCAGCCATATGCTTTATCAGCTGCCTGAAATCAACCCTTTCATCGGCTATGTAATAGAATATAGCTTTCGTTTTATCGCCCTGATACTCAACATCTCCGATTTTCATGTTCAATTGCAGTTGTTTTGCCAACTCTCTTGTTCGTAGCATTGTTGGTATTTCTTGAGCCACAGCCTCTTTCCATTTCAACAAATCAGTTTGTTTGGCTTTTCGGTATATTTTTTTAAAATCGGAATCATAATTCACATGATAACGTTGCATTTGTTCCCGCACAAGTTCTCCGGTGAGCGATACAATGCCAATATCATGTCCTTGGGTCGATTCTACAGCAACAAGTTCTCCTTCGCGGAGGTTTAATTGATTTACGTTCCTGAAAAACCCTTTTCTTGTATTTTTAAAACGAACCTCAACAACATCAAAACCTGATGTTGCCACGGGAATGTCATTTAACCAGTTGTTAACGTTTAGTTTATAGCAACATTTATTTATAATGCCCGTATTATCATCTAAAATATCAATCTGACACCCTCTTTCAAATTCTCGGTCAATCATATCCATTATACTTAATTAATCAGAACACAAAGTTATTAAAAAACATGAATAGAAAAATCGGGTTTATTCGGCACGTTGAGAAACAAAACTGTGTTCTCTACAACCAAAGTCATTCAATTCGTGTCAAATACTCGTTTGTAGAGTAGACTCAAACTATTGCGCAAAACCTGAGTAATTGCGATTTCCAGAATTCACCGGCATAATCCACTCCAATTCTTGGTGTTGCCTTATACCGACATACCAAGTTCGAGTCTTCAAGCCAGATGCGGTTTGATTCAAGCAACGATTCTCCGTTGAATTCTTTTGATAGCTGTAAGAGAGCCGCCGTTTTTCCCGGTCCCGAAGCTTTGTCAATTCCTCTGATCAGCACAGCCTGTGCCTGATTTTCGAAACCAGTAACAATGTTCATCATCCAATACATCCCATAAATAAGATAAATATACAGTACTCCGCCTTGTGTAAACATAATCTCCGTTCTTGGGGTTTTCCCTTTACTGGCATGGCAGGCCAAATCGAACTCACCCAGATAGGCTTCAGTTTCGGTTATAATATATTTTACAATTTCTCCATCCGAATGTCTTCTAACAATTGTTTTACCCAACAACTCGATAGCAACTGTTTTTGCATCGCGGGTATAAAAACACAATGGGAGTCTTTTCAATACAGGGTCTTGTTGAGCAGATTTTTCCATTCTTCAAAAGGTAATTCAGCATTTTCGGTTACCAGGTGCTCGGTTTGCAATGTTCTTTTGTGAATAGGCATGCCTATTTCGTTATAAATCATGGCATCGCTAAACCCTGCATTTTCGGCATCGACACGCGTGGCCGAAAAAAACAATGTATCGATGCGGGCCCAGTAAATAGCACCCAGACACATTGGACATGGTTCACAGCTGGAATAAATGGTGCAGCCGCTTAAATCGAAAGAATTAAGCACTTTCGCAGCTTTCCGGATTGCGTTGATTTCGGCATGTGCAGTTGGATCGTTATCAACAGTAACGCTGTTGCCGGAACTTGCAATTATTACATCGTCTTTAACAATGACAGCTCCAAAAGGTCCCCCTCCGCTTTTCAGGTTTTTCAATGCCATCTCTATTGCAAATTGCATGTAATGCTGGTTATTATCGATCATAATGAAAGATTTTTAATTTCATTCGTTTACTCCCCATAAAAACAATGAATAAAAATACGCAAAAAAGGCAGAACCTGTTGCTGTTTCAAGCGTATCTTCATTCAACATCGAAACCAGAGCAATCAAAACAAATAGCAACAACAGAAAGCGACTCTTTTTCGATTCGAGTATCAAAGGAAAAAATATGGCTATTAAGCATAGAGTTGCACCGATGCATCCGAAAGCAATATAAAACGTAAGAACCTGATTGTGAGCACGATGCCTGAACTGTTCTTCGAGCATTGAGTTTTTTTCGATGTAGGCTTGTTTGAAAACCGAATCAACATCACCGGTACCAACACCAAACCAAAAGTTATTCTTAAGAATATACAAACCGGTTATCACATATTCAATCCGTTGGGTTAAAGAGTGTCCGCTTGGGTTCCCTTCCTTAATATAGCAATCGATTTGCCATATGAATTGATATATCCTGTCAAAAAAATCGATACCGTCTAGGTACCTAACATTTGATTTTCCTGCTTCAATTGCTTTAATCTCTTCATCAGACAACGATAGCACGGCATTCCCACTTTTAGGCATTCCTTTTGAACTTAGATAACGGATAAGGGTGTGAATTACCGGTTGCTGTTTTGCATCAAGGGAATCAATAGATAATGTACTGCGCAGCTCCCAGGCACCTCTTATTTCGTTTTCGCATATTTCAACATAAATGAGATTCCCGTTTTCGATAAGCCGACTCGACATATTATGATAATAGGGGTTTCCGTTTTCGGTAGTTTTCAGCAAGCTTGTTCCCGACCTGACAGGTGGGGAATAAAAGCTCCTTACCTGAAAGTACCCAAGTGTTGCAAACGAAACAAGTAGCAGAAAGAGGGTTATAATCCCTGATATCATTAAAATTCGTCGTTTTTGTTGCAAAAAAACCCAGAGCAGAAAAAGAATACACACCACAAAAAACAGTACAATTCCTGTGAAAAACTGGCTTATTATTAAAAAGGATATGAGCCACAAAGCTACAGTACTATATAAGACGTATTCGAACCGATAAACAATTTTTCGACGGAACATAAACCAAATTAAAATAAATATGCTTAGTACAATCATGAGAGAAAAGCGGATGTGGCTAACAAATAAAGAGATATCACGCGTATCGTTAAGTTGTTCCGTTGCAAAAACTCCAGCCAGAGATAGTGTAGAAATTACAGAGTTCAGCAGAATTGAGCCTGCAAAAACAAGCAATATTAATTTTAGTTGTCTGAATTTTATGGGTGCGGTAGTGCCAAAAATTATCGGTAAAGCAAGCAAAGGTAGCTTTATTCTGATGTCTTTTAACGCATAATGTATGTCAGTTGAATTAATCAGCCAGATAAAATGAACCACTATAAGCAGCAAAAATAGGACTACAGATGGTCGGGCAAAGAGAATCCTGATTTTCTGATAATAATTACCTTCGAGTAAGTAATTCGCAATAATCACAAAATGAGCAACACTTGTAATATAAACAGAAAATGGCAGAAACGCTGCTATTATAAGCAACCCCAAAAGGTAAACATACCGATGAATATCGCTTCGGGTAAGCCTGTTTAATTCCATTCCTTTGAAATCACAACATAAAGCAGGTTAATAAAATATTTTTGATACGGGTTTTTCCTTATAACCAAAAACCATGTTGCAACCCATCCGTAAATTCATGTTTTGCGACTTTTGCGGCCAAATTATTCCCGTAAGATTGTCGGTGGTAAGGTAGAACTGGAAAATTGCAAGGCGCAATGTAAACCCAAGCCCGAAATTGATAAAGCTGTTATTTGCAATAGAATAACTCAAATGCCCACTAAACCATTTTGTAAGATTCGAATTAAACGAAAGTGTAAGAGATGACATAATACTCTTTTTATAGAATTCAGCACGATACAGTGCTCCTATATGAATTTTATCAAATGGTTTATACATACCTCCAACATACAGATTTGAGGGCAAAAAAGTTACATAACCCTGATTGCTCTCTTCAAATCGAAAGGTTCTCAGAATAGAGTCTCCAAGGTTTTCAAGAGATTCTTCTATTTCATCGGTACTATGCCAGTAATCGGCTTCAATGCCTTTGAAAAGGAAGCTTCCGTTGCTGACCAGACTGAAAGGATTGTCGTTCCAGGTTATCAGTCCAATGTCGGTTGCGCTGGCAAATACCTGCCATTGGTGGTTAATTTCATAACTGGCTCCAATATCCACAGCCAAACCAAAATTCTTAGGGTTCAGTAAATAATCTGCAGGGTCAAAATAACTTCCCAAATCATCGGGTAAATCAAATCTTATACTGTCGCCATCGGGATAGTATTCGTATTCGATTGGAAAGGGTTGCGATGCACGTATACTCATATCGGTAACTGCAGTCATGTAAACATTTTCAGGATTGGTGTACAACGACAGGGTTTTAATATCGGTGCTGATATTCGATTTACCAAAAAGTAATTTCATCCTTCCTCCTATGCGAAGCTTGTCGGCACTGGCCGAAACGCCCAATGCATATTCGCTGTAGTGGGTAAAATTTAAGTTCAGCCGGCTAAAATCATAACTTCTATTGTCGCTATAATAAGGCATATTCCCATATACAATCAGGTGCATAAAATCTCCCGGAATCGATACGCCATAGTTCAGTTTTTCAGAGATAGAAAATGTAAAAAACAAGGTTTTTACCTTAAAGCCCACGCTTAATAATTCAATATAATTTTCGAAACGGATATTGTTTTGCTTATGCACATTATTCATCATTTTATCAATGTCGAGAACCAGGGAGTCGGCTTTTATACCGGTACCCATGTGTAAAATATCGTTATAATGCCAAGCATTATTGGCGTAATTAAAATGCAGTGGAGGAGATATCTGACCAAAGACAGGCACCAATAATCCGCCCACACTTACAGCATACGGATAATCGGACGAGGGATTCAGCCATTGGCTTTGCAGGGTTCTGTTCATGTAGTATAAGCTAAAGTCCTGCTGGGCAACGCTATTGATTGCCATAAAAACTACTGCTGAGATAATTACTAGTTTTTTCATGGCTTAAAATTCAATAGTATCTATATCAACATTCATTTCGATATCTGCTTCAAACGACAAATCGAATTTAATACGGTACTCTCCGTATATTTTTACCAGTCTGTCGTCGTAATACTCTGTTGAATTAGAGTGTCCTTCGTAGCTAATATATTTAGCATCTTTAATCTTTTCAACCCTGTCATCGGTAATTTCCACAATCGTCACCTTTTTGGCATACTCGAGTACCTGCCCTTCGCTGCCTATTGTTGCAGCAGGAATAATTCTCTCCTGATATGAATACAATAAGGAGTCGAGAATTGTATAGTTCTCATCCATAAAGTAAACCTGCCCGTACCCTTCAACTGGAAATCCGTTAGTCATATCAAGCCTGATTGCAAGTCGTTTTATCGCCTGGGCAGTGCTATACATTTCGCTGAAGTCGAAGTCGGATGTATCGGCAGCATGAAAGTTGTCGATATATCCCCACAGAGGAAGTTCAACTTCCACATCGGCTACAAGAACACTTTGATCAGTGATAAAATTGGTATGCGATGTTCCGTTCGGATTGGTATGTGCATGCGCAACAAACTGAATCCATTTGGGCTGAATACTTATTACCTGGGCAATGTTGCTGTTGAAACGATTTAGCACTATGCTGTCGTCTCGCATAAACCATGGAATATTCGGAAAATTTACAAAGTATGGGTGCAACGAATCTAGCGGCAGACCGTTTTCGTAATCTATGATATTATAATTCTGGTCATTAATTTTCGAACGTGCATACATTTCTGTAAAGAAAAAGTTTGTGGGAATTCCATAGGAATTATGATAGCGAACCTTAAATTTAGGATCCTGAAACAAATACTCATCAACATTCAGGTTTTTGTTTTTAAATATGCCAATATTTACCGAATCGGTCTCAAAAATAATTGAATTATAACCAAAGTATCCGCTCATGAATTCATATTCCAAATCTTCAAAATTGTGATTGAATATGATGTTTCCTGAGTTATCAGGGGTTCCGGAATGATAAAAGATATAGCTCATAACAACAGGAACTTCGTTGTATCCAAGCGCAGTCTGAGTCAGATCGATATGATATCCCTGAAGGCTAATATCGTTGTTTGCATCAATGCCGCCAACTGGTGCATAAAAGTACTCTATTTGCAAGGGGCTACCGTTTTTAACAATGGTTGGAAACGTAAATTTCAACTGCAGTGTATGCTTATAAGTAGATTGAACCAGAGAGTTCAGAATCGCTGATTTTACATAAATGGTATCTATTTCGCATTCTTCGTTGAACATTGTAAACCCCATCTTTAGATTTACAGTTCCCGATAGTATTTCGCCATTCTGATCGAACTCCGAAAAATCGATATCTGTTCCGTTAACAACCCCAAAATATGCCTGATCTGGTATTACAATAAGCTCCGAAATATCTCTTGAGCTCACGTTAGTATAATAGAGCAACGACACATATCCGTCGGTGTTCGCAATCAGGTTAATCGTGCTATCGTAGGCTTCGATAGCTTCAAGTATACTCAAATCGCCCCATGCTACAGGTGCTACAAACGATGGGGTCCATTCCACTTCACCATCCCATTTATCAAAATCAAAATTGTCTTTTATACAGGAATTAAAAAGCATTATTAAAAACCCCACAATAAAAGAACTTATCAGAAAGCGTTTCATAATGAATTGCATTTTTATGTAAAGATACTACAGAATTCGAATTATTCCGATGATTCTTTAATTTCATAATTGTACAGCGAATTGTCTTTCCCACCGGTTACCAAATTAAAACTGCCGCTGTTGTTGTTTAAATACCCTATGCTGAATGGTGAAATACCACGCAACGGAAATCCCTCGAATAAAGTACCATCATCGTTCAGCAGATATATTTGCTCTTTATCTTTACAGACTACACCAATCTTAATTTGGTTGCGTGAGAATTTATAAAAATACGGAGGGTAATTGATATCAGAATTAAGATTTACAGAAAAGAGCTTCTTTTTATCGGCTTTATACACATCAATACTCCCGCCGTCAATGAAGATAAAGTCTTTTTTTCCATCGTTGTCAATATCGTAGTAATTAAAAAAGTGCTTTTCGCTATATGAGTCAAACGAAATCGAATCGGTTTTTCCATTCAAATACATAAAATACACTGTTCCGTTTTTCGCTGAGGCAATAAATCGTTCCTGCCCCGTGGCATCAAAAAACACATCGTTGTTTTCGGAAAACAGAAAACCTGTTGACGGAGCAGCCTGAGTTTGGCCTTTGCGATCGACAACATACAATTTATAAAGATCGTTGAAAACAATGTAATCTGCCGACCCCACCCTGAAATGCTGGGGCGATTGCAGCACGGGATTATCTGAAGTTTCAAACATCCAACCTTTTACCAATTTCCCTTCAATGTCGTAGAGATATACCTTCTTGTCGTTACAGGCAACCGCAATGCGGTATGACCTGTTATTTTCATAATCGAAGAGCGATATTCCCGTATTAGATTTTTCACGCAAATTCACCGGAAACCGGTCACATTCATTTCCCAGTCTGTCGATAAGATGTATCTGCGTCTCGGTGGAAAACAAGTATTGAAGTTTGCCATTATTAAATGCATCTACCTGATATACTTCGCTATTAATGCGGCCATCAACCGGTATCTTCCATATTTCACGACCACTTTCGCTAATAAGATGTAAAATGTTTTTGCGGTCCTGAACAATAATCTCTTTTGATTGATTCAAGTGATTGACCACAATCACCGGTTTATTCAGAACAATGGAATCGAGTTTGCTTGTCCATATGGTTTTGGGCTCTTCTCTCTGCTCAGGATCAAACTGGATCATTGCGTAGTTGTAGAGCATACCCTCAGAAACACTCCATTGTAATCCGATATCGCTTATACGGGAGATCGATTGAAATGAATTCTGGAATATATGCAATGCCTCTTCTGTTAGAATTTTGCAGATATGATTTTTAGCACGCATAGGGTTAACATATACAAACATATTCGAGTTTTTCGAAAAACCCGACATAAACCCTGCGTGTTTCAGGTCGGTAGCCATTGTTTTATTCAGTAAAGCCTTGCGCAAAAACTCATCGATGGCAGCTACACTATTACCAAAAATCAGGTAATTATCGTAAAATGCAGCATAATTCGAGTTGAGCCCACTAAACACCGGGCCAAACAAAACATCCCCAATATCGGGGAAATCCATACGATACACATTAAATTCTACTGCTTCATCAATATTTATAACAGATTTATATTTTGCGGATCCTGATATTTTTTCACAAATTCTTTCAAGCTCATTTTCTGCAATGCTGCGGCTTTTAGTATTAATAATAAGATATGAGTATATCTCGTCCTCCCCGTTGCTACTTTCAACCATTGCTAAACCAACTTCCCGATTGATAAGTGGGTATATCAATTCACCTAAGTTGAGAGCATATTCATTTTCAGCCTGTTTACATAACTTTTCGTAATTGATGTTTTGCTCAGTAAACTTCAGGAACTTTATCAGGTTATCGGCATATGCATTGGCATCGGTAAATGCCATTTGCATGTAAAAATATGTGTTTGCCGGTAGCACCGTTTCTATGGTCATCGGAGCGGGTTTCTGCGATTGCAGCACATTTACGAAGCCCAACAACGAATCGTTCACAGCGGTAAAACCACTAAATGTAAACCGGGTATCATCGATTCCCAAATCAAGCTCTGTCCATCCTGCGAAACCAACAACTGCATCCTTCAGCAACGATGCGTCTGCGTTAAGTTGAGTACCTAAAAGTAAAGGTAAAGAAGGAATTTGCAGATATATATTGGCCAGCTCTTTCTGCCCGGCACTTTTATAAATCGTGGTAAAATCTTCGTTGTCGGCAAGACTTTTTTTCTTGCCTTTCATTTGATTTACCGATTCCTCAACAAGTAAAGGTGAATAACTCCAAATAAGATGCCCCCCTGCTATGGCAAAACAAAGACTGCGTTTCCCGATATTGTATTTCAATTCATACAAAGTTACATTTTCGAAGCTGCGCTCGCTACATACTGCTGAATCGGCATATTCTTTTTTGAACAATGCAATAAGGTCTTCGGGGTTTATATCACTCGGAATGGCGATTGCATGAAAAATCTCGTATTTTGATTTACCAACAGGGTGCACAGAAATAAACAGCGAATTATTAGAAAGAAGGTCTTCAACAATTTTTTCAGTGCCTCTCATTTTAGAGATTCTTGACAAAAAGTTATCGCACCGCGAAATAACAGGTAAAACCGAGAGTTCATTCCAAATTTTGCTCTTTTCCTTCAAACCCTCGTAAGTTTTATTTACATCACGTATTTGAATAACAATGCAAGCATTCGCTGGAATAGCCTTTATCGATTCGGAAACAACTACGTCTTTTCTGCTAAAAAAAACAAAATACACAATTGCGCCAATGGCTACAACAAGCACTATTCCCGCAATAATTATCAGTGTTTTCTTTTTCATTGGCCTAAAAATTTTTCAATTCTTGCTAAGATATACATACAAAATGTGGGGACAAATAATTAAAACCCTTAATAATTAACATTTACAAGTTAAAAAAACAATCTTAAAATATTGAATTTTAGCTTGATAATTAAGATATTGTCAACATGAAAAAGCCTCTTCAATATTGGGGGATATTTATATCATTATTGTTCCTTTTCAATAATCTACCTGCCCATAGTATTACCGGCGGCGAAAAGGGTAAAAAAAGTCTGACTATGCATATCGACAGCATGCTTAATTCAGTAAAGCCGGAAAAAAGTTTCATACACCACGACGAAGTTCTCTTTTCCGATAGTCTTGTTTATCCCTTTGAAGTTTACCGGCTTCGAATTGAAGTCCTTGGAAGGACAACCCTGATTCCTTTGCAATACAATGAATATGTTCAGAAATATATTAATGCCTACACCCTTCCGAATAGGGATAAGCTTAATCGCATAGCCGGTTTATCGGAGTATTATTTCCCTCTTTTCGAAGAGTATCTTGCAAAATACAATTTGCCGCTGGAATTAAAATATCTCGCTTCAGTAGAATCAGCCCTCGATCCCAATGCTGTATCCCCTTCCGGTGCTGTCGGTTTATGGCAGTTCATGAAACCTACTGCTGATTTATTCGACTTACAGGTAAGTTCCTACGTTGACGAAAGACGCGATCCGTATCGGTCTACCGATGCAGCCTGCCGCTATCTTGAATACCTGTACCGGACATTTGGAGACTGGTTGCTGGTTCTTGCCGCCTACAACGGAGGTCCAGGCATGGTTAAAAAAGCAATAATTCGTGGGGGGAGCAACGATTATTGGCAAATAAGACAATATATGACAGAGCAAATGCAAAATTACGTACCAGCGTTCATTGCAATGTGTTACTTGATGAATTTCAGTCGCGAACATCAAATTATTCCATTGAAATCCGATTTCGACTTTTTTGACGTTGATACGATTCATGTTTTTGGACCTTTAAACCTTGTTAACCTTGCCAACGAAATGCAATTCCCTGCGGAAAATATACTATTGTTAAATCCGACCTATTACCGCAACTTTATACCTTCCGATGGTAAGGAATATGCACTGGTTTTACCCCATGAATACATTTCGAAATACCTGGAAATTGTTTCCGACTCTCTCTCTCAGTCAACAAAAAACCTCAGGAATACAATGGTAGTTACTTCTGGTACATCTTCAACCCAGGTTCCCGTGCAGCATGTTGTAAAAAAGGGGGAATCGCTACACCGAATTGCGATTACCTATGGATGCACAGTTGATGAAATTCTGAAATGGAATAAGCTGCCCGACAACCATCAGTTGTTGGCCGGAGAGACACTTACTATCATTCTTAAGAAATAAATCAGCTCAATCGGTGTTCCAGTAAGTGCATTTATTTGAATAGTAATTATTGTCGGGGGATAGAACAAGCCTAAATATCATTTTGCAAATTTTCAGTTATACTCTATATTTGCAATCTTTATAAAACTAAACAAAATTTTTAATGTCAAAAAAATTTCCGGAATATAAAGCCCTTGATCTGCCTCAGATAAACAGAGACATTAACGAATTGTGGGACAAAGAAAACACCTTTGCAAAAAGCATAACAACACGGCAAAACTGTAAAGAATTTATTTTTTTCGAGGGGCCTCCGTCTGCAAATGGCAAACCCGGGATACATCATGTTATGGCGAGGACTATAAAAGATATTTTCTGCCGCTATAAAACCCTTGATGGATATAAGGTAAAGCGTAAAGCAGGCTGGGATACCCATGGTCTGCCTGTTGAGCTGAGTGTGGAAAAAACATTGGGAATAACCAAAGAAGATATTGGTAAAAAAATTAGTGTGGAAGACTACAATAAAACCTGCCGCACCGAAGTGATGAAATACACACGGGAGTGGGAGGAACTTACACGCGAAATCGGATACTGGGTCGATATGGATAACCCATATATTACTTACGATAACCGCTATATCGAAACCCTTTGGTACCTACTGAAAAAACTGTACGAAAAAGGATATCTATATAAAGGATATACCATTCAACCCTATTCACCTGCAGCAGGAACGGGGCTTAGCACACATGAGCTGAATCAGCCCGGGTGTTATCGCGATGTAAAGGATACCACTTGTGTGAGTATGTTTCAAGTAATCCGTAATGAAAAGTCATCATTCCTGTTTCACACCCCTGACGATGAGATTAGCATTCTGGCATGGACAACCACGCCTTGGACTTTACCCTCCAACACAGCTCTGGCTGTTGGTGAATCGATTGAGTATTCTCTTGTTGAAACCTTTAATCCATATACCGGGAACAGAATAAAAGTAGTGTTATGCAGCGACCGGATTTCTGCATATTTTAAACCGGAAGGATTACAGCTTGATTTCAGTACCTTCAAACAGGGTGATAAAGTAATTCCATACCGGATAAATAATACATTCCCAGGTTCACAACTGATTGGTATTGCGTATCGTCAACTTATCGATTGGGTGAAACCCATGACGAATGCATTCAGGGTGATTTCGGGCGATTATGTTACCACCGATGACGGCACTGGAATTGTACATATCGCGCCCACATTTGGTGCTGACGACCTGAGGGTGGCAAAAGCCGCAGGTATACCAGCACTTCTTATCGAAGACAAAGACAGAAACCTACAGGCGCTGGTAGACAAACAGGGCAAGTTCTTTAGAATTGAAGAAATGCACCCCGACTTTTTAAAAGAATATGTGAATACAGCAAGCTACAGTACTTTTGCAGGCAGGTATGTGAAAAATGAATACGACGACAATGCCAATGAAACTACGGTTTCGGCTGATATCGAAATTTCGGTGATGCTTAAGCAGAACAATAAGGCTTTTCGCATTGAAAAACACATTCACAACTATCCGCATTGCTGGAGAACCGACAAACCAATACTCTATTATCCGCTTGACTCTTGGTTCATCAGAACGACGGCTTTTAAGGACCGCCTAATTGAACTCAATAAAACCATTAACTGGAAACCTGCTTCCACAGGAGAAGGTCGTTTCGGGAAATGGCTTGAAAATCTGGTTGACTGGAATCTGAGTCGTTCGCGCTTCTGGGGTACCCCATTGCCTATCTGGGCCTCTTCCGATGGGAGTGAGCGTATATGTATTGGCTCTGTTGAAGAACTTTGCACCGGAATAAAAGCATCTATTCAGGCTGGTTATATGAAAGAGAACCCTTTTGAGGGTTTTATACCAGGAATTTTTTCTGATGAAAACTATGCCAGAATCGACCTTCACCGGCCATTTGTCGACAAAGTGGTTTTAGTTTCCGAATCGGGAAAACCCATGTACCGCGAACCTGACCTGATTGACGTTTGGTTCGACAGCGGGGCAATGCCTTATGCTCAATGGCATTATCCTTTCGAAAACAGCGAAAGATTTAACGAATTGTTTCCTGCCGATTTCATTGCTGAAGGTGTTGACCAAACACGGGGTTGGTTTTTTACCCTGCATGCCATTTCCACAATGATTAGCGACAGTGTTTCATTTAAAAACATCATCTCGAACGGATTGGTTCTCGATAAATTTGGAAACAAAATGTCGAAGCGGCTTGGGAATGCCGTTGACCCCTTCGAAGTGATTGAACAACATGGAGCCGATGCGTTACGCTGGTATATGATAACGAATGCCCAGCCTTGGGATAATCTGAAATTTGATGTTGAAAAAGATCCTGAAACCGGGAAAAATATATATGCTGGTATTGACGAAGTCAAGCGTAAGTTTTTTGGAACCTACTACAACACCTATAGTTTCTTTGCTCTCTATGCCAATGTCGATAAGTACACTGCTTCTGAAAAGGAAATTCCTGTAAGCGAGCGCTCTGAACTCGACAGGTGGATAATATCGCTGCTAAACTCGCTGATAATTGAAGTTAGAGAGCACTACGAAAACTATGAACCGACCCGGGCGGGGAGAGCCATTCAGACTTTTGTGGCAGATCATCTTAGCAATTGGTATGTTCGCCTTGGGCGGAAACGATACTGGGGTGGAGATTTTAGCGAAGACAAAATATCGGCTTATCAAACCCTATATCATTGTCTTATAACGATTTCGAAGCTGGCATCACCGATTGCACCATTTATCACCGACCGTGTATACCGCGACCTGAATCAAACAACCGGGAAAGAATCTGCTGATTCGGTACACCTTTGTTCTTTTCCTGTTGCAGATGCAAATTGCATCGACAAGTATCTGGAAGAACGTATGCAGATGGCTCAGGATATTTCATCGATGATTCTCAGCCTGCGGCGAAGGGTAAATATAAAAGTTCGGCAGCCACTGCAGCAGATAATGGTTCCTGTTTTAACCGATAGCTTTGCAGAACAACTCCGACTTGTGGAATCAATCATCCTGACTGAAACCAATATTAAAGAAATAAAATATCTGACAGACGCATCAAACTTACTTATAAAGAAAATCAAACCGAATTTCAAAACTTTAGGCCCTAAATTTGGAAAACTACTGAAGCCTATTTCCGAAATAATTCAGTCGTTCAGTCAGGAAGATATAAACCGATTCGAAAAAGACGGCTTTATAAATATTCAACACGAAGGGAAAGAGATTCGTATAGAAAGGGCTGATGTTGAAATTCTTTCGGAAGACATTCAGGGCTGGTTGGTTGCAAACGAAGGCACCCTGACCGTGGCTCTCGATATTACAGTTACCCCTCAGTTGAAACAAGAGGGAATTGCACGCGAGTTGGTTAACAGAATTCAGAATCTGAGAAAAGATAGCGGATTTGAAGTAACCGATAAGATAAACATCTTTGTTCAACATCATTCCGAATTAAGCGATAGTGTTATTAACTTTAATGATTACATTTGTGCTCAAACTTTGGCACATTCGATAAATATTTTGAACAAAATGGAACATAATTCTTCGAAAATCGTAGAAATAGATAATTTTGAAACTCTTATACGGGTAGAACGCATTGGGAAATAACGAAAATAACAATACCATGGCAGAAGAAAAGAAGCGATACAGCAAAGCGGAATTGGAAGAGTTTAAGGAAATCATTCTCGAAAAGCTCGAAAAAGCCAAACTCGATTATGACCTTTATAAAAATGCTTTGAATCACGGAGATACCAACGATACAGCAGACACTTCTCCTACTTTTAAAGTACTCGAAGAAGGTGCTGCCGTGCTTAGTAAAGAAGAAGCAGGACGACTTGCTCAACGACAGCTTAAATTTATCCAACACTTACAGGCCGCTCTGATGCGCATCGAAAATGGGACTTACGGGATTTGTCGCGAAACGGGAAAACTTATTTCAAAAGAACGTTTACGCGCTGTTCCACATGCCACCTTGTGTATCGATGCAAAAAACAACCAGAAGTAATTTACCTGAAAAAAAATCACAGGCACATTTGTAGCAGATGTAACCCGTTTCAGTAAACCCGATTAAGTGAAAAAACGAGCCACATTAATTTCTATCGTATTAATCTTTGCTATTTTACTCATCGATCAGATAATTAAAATATGGGTAAAAACTCATATGACGATTGGTGAGGATATCAGTGTAATAGACGGTTTTTTTAGCATACAATTTATCGAAAATATGGGCATGGCTTTTGGCATGGAATTCTGGGGGAAATGGGGAAAACTCGGCCTAAGTATTTTCAGAATGATTGCAATTAGCGGCCTGGTTTGGTATATAGTTAAACTGATAAAAACTCAGGCAAAACTGCTTTTTATTATTTGTATTTCAATGGTGATAGCGGGTGCTACAGGGAATCTTATTGATTGCGCAGTATATGGTCTTATTTTCAACGAAAGTACAACATTGCAGGTTGCATCTATATTTCCGCCTGAAGGAGGGTATGCAGGTTTTTTAACCGGAAAAGTAGTTGACATGTTTTACATCACGGCAAAAATTGGCGACACATCGTTGTTTCCATTTATTTTCAATATCGCTGATGCCTCAATCACTATTTCGGTACTTATTATGATTGTATTTTATAACCGCGTATTCGGAATCAAAAAACAAACCATCGCAGAGCCTGTGGAACATGATGAACACTGTATAAAGGAATAATTCAACCTATCTATTAATTTCTTTGTAACCGCATCATTTCTCAGGGAAGCAATCCCAGTGCCACTTGTTCAATAACTCCCGGATAGTATCGGTGTTCGAGCTCATGAACTTTTGCAGCAAGGCTCTCTGGGGTATCGGTATCATTCACGCTGCATTTCGACTGGTGAATAATGCTTCCGGCATCGTAATGTACATTAACAAAATGAATGGTAATTCCTGACTCAGGGTCTCCGCTTTTTAGCACAGCTGCATGCACTTTGCTGCCATACATGCCCTTACCTCCAAAGGCAGGAAGCAATGCCGGATGAATATTCAAAATACGGTATGGAAATGCATTGACAATTTTTTCGGGAACCAGCCACAAAAAACCGGCAAGAACAATAACATCGATATTATGCCCTACCAGATAGTCGTAGACTACATCGGAATTGTAGAACTCCTCTTTCCCAAATAAAAATGTTCGTACTCCGGCATTTTTCGCCTTCTCTATTACAGGAGCATCTTTTTTATTGCAGAGCAAATCTGTTACCGAAATTGTCGGGTTTTGCCTAAAATAACCGATAATATTCAACGCATTTGAACCTGTTCCTGATGCAAAAATGGCAATTTTCTTCATCTTAAATAAATTAATAACTCACAAACTTACTGAAAATAAACCTGTTAACAAGTTTTGTTATTATTTTTAATCTTATATTTTTGCCTATCATTACTTTATTTTGTTTATTTGTAGCCTAAATTTTGAAATTAAAGTTTAACTAAATTAAAAAATTATGTCAGACATTGCATCAAGAGTAAAAAGCATCATCGTTGACAAACTAGGAGTTGATGAAGCTGAAGTTACACCGGAAGCCAGTTTTACTAACGACTTGGGTGCCGACTCACTCGACACGGTGGAATTAATTATGGAATTTGAGAAAGAATTTGAAATTTCGATACCTGATGAAGAAGCTGAAAAAATATCAACAGTAGGCGCTGCCATCAAATATATCGAAGAAAATACCAATTAACATCATTTCCCTAAACCAATCAATGTATGGAGTTAAAGAGGGTTGTTGTAACCGGATTGGGCACAATTAGCCCACTAGGGAACAATGTAAGCGAAACCTGGAATAACATCATTAACGGCGTTAGCGGTGCAAATCTGGTTACCCATTTTGACACAACCAACTTTAAAACTAAATTTGGCTGTGAAGTAAAAAATTATGATCCAGCGAATTATTTCGACAGAAAGGAATCGCGAAAATATGATTTTTTCACGCAATATGCATTGATTAGTTCAACAGAAGCAGTCAATGACTCCGGACTTGATCTTGATAAAATAGATAAGACCAGGGCCGGAGTTATATGGGCTTCGGGAATCGGAGGTGTTGAAGGATTAATTCAGGAACTGAAAGGTTTTTTCGATGGGAACTGCATCCCCAGGTTTAGTCCATTTTTCATACCCAGGATTATTATAGACATTGCATCTGGACTTATTTCCATTAAATTCGGATTTATGGGTCCAAATTATGGCACTGTTTCGGCCTGCGCTTCATCAAGCAATGCAATAATAGATTCCTATAACCTGATACGTTTGGGAATGGCTGATGTTATTGTTACCGGAGGATCAGAGGCTGCAGTAAACGAGATTGGTATTGGGGGCTTCAATGCCTTGCAGGCCATTTCGACACGTAACGATGATTATCTAACCGCCTCAAGACCATTTTGTGCCACACGCGATGGGTTTGTTTTAGGGGAGGGAGGGGCTGCCCTTATTCTCGAAGAATATGAACATGCAATAAATAGAGGAGCAAAAATCTACTCTGAACTTTCAGGGGTAGGCCTTTCGGCAGATGCTTACCATATGACAGCACCCCATCCGGAGGGTCTGGGTGCTTCGCTGGTAATGAAAAATGCATTGAAAGACGCAGGCATAGAACCCAGTTGCATCGACTATATAAACGTCCATGGAACCGCTACTCCGCTCGGCGACATTGCAGAACTAAAAGCTATAAAAGGAGTATTTCAGGACCATGCATTCAAATTGAATATCAGCTCCACCAAGTCGATGACAGGTCACTTACTAGGAGCAGCTGGTGCTATAGAAGCAATGTTTACCATACTTGCCGTTAAAAACAACATTGTTCCGCCTACCATCAACCATCATGAAAAAGATCCCGAAATTGATGAGAGATTCAATCTTACGCTTCACAAATCTGTGAAAAGAGATATTGAATACGGGTTAACAAACACTTTTGGTTTTGGAGGCCATAATACTTCGATTATCTTTAAAAAAGCATAACTCTTGTTTTTAAAAACCAGATTTTCGTCGTTTTTTAATCGTAAAACAAAAGCGTATTCATACCAGCTTTACAAGTTGCTGGGTTTTTATCCTAAAGATATAGTAATTTATCAAACTGCTTTCCGGCACATTTCGGCAAGTTTAAACAGCCCTGACGGCGTTCAGATAAATAACGAAAGACTCGAGTTTGTTGGAGATGCCATTCTGGATGCAGTAGTAGCTGATATTTTGTTTACCGCCTTCCCCGAAGCTGACGAAGGAAATCTTACCATGATGCGCTCGCAGATTGTGAAACGAAAATCACTCGATTATCTCGCCCACAAAATAGGAATCACCGATTTTTTAATTTATCGAAGTAAAAGCGAAAACGATAAAAATTCAGGACACATTGCCGGAAATGCCTTAGAGGCGCTTATTGGAGCCATATATTTCGATCAGGGATATCTGCGCTGCCATAGCTATATAAGTGCAATTATTAAAACCCATATAAATATTACAACCCTGAATAAAGACAACGAGGATTATAAGTCGCTGTTGCTTCAGGAAATGCAGCGCAGACGACATAGTATCGTTTTCGATTCTTACGAAAACATAGAAGACTGTGAAAAAGAAATTCATTATTCCTGTGCTATACTTGTTAATAATGTTTTCATAGCCGAAGGGAAGGCATGGACAAAGAAAGAAGCAGAGCAGGAAGCAAGCAGAATTGCAGTTCGTTTGCTTCTGAAAGCAGATAAAACTTGTTGAAATGAAAAGAAAAACCCTGAAGTTCTCGCCTGAATACAACTTTATTTTGTTTGGCCTTTCTGCTACAGTATCAGATATCCGGCTTGTTTACATTCTTAAAACAATGACCGAACTGGACTTTCATCGTTGTGAAAATTTATGTGTTTTTCATGAGAAATTACCAATAGAGCAAACATTTAGCTTATTCGAGTGCGATGAAAACGATGAAAACCTGAGCATTTCGTTAATAAGCAATAAATCGCAGGAGGGCTTTTTAATTGAAGAACTGAAGAACATCGATTACTTTATAATCATCAAGGGAGCCGACAGTATTGTGTTCGCAGAAAAGTTTCTGAAAGTGCTGAAAGAATCTTCCTCTATTTACGGTGTATTTCAGATTGATCCAAACAATTTGCCATCGAAACAAAAACTGCTGTTTCAATAATTTATCCTCACAGCCAATTCAAGAGGTCAATCCCACCTGTTTTCTTTGTTTCAGGGAAGGAATATTCTCATTTTGATTGAGTTTGAGTTTCACGAATAAACAGTTATTTTTACACATATTTTTTTCCAGGCAACATTTAATTCAATGTAATGGGTATAATAGTAAAGCAATCGGTTAAAGGCTCGGCCTACTCCTACATTGGCACCTTACTGGGCTTTATTAATGTGGGATTAATGATGCCCCTTATATTCAGCAAAGAACAAATTGGTTTGACCAACCTTCTGGTATCAGTCTCTGCAATCATTGCACAGCTCGGAACACTTGGATTTTCGAATTCCATAATCAAGCTGTTCCCGTTTTTCAGGGACAAAGAACATTCTCACCATGGATTTGTAAAGGTTATGACCCTTGTCAGTATTCTTGGTTTTGCACTGACTTTTGTTCTGTTTTTATTTTTAAAACCCTATCTCATCGAAAGTAATATCGAAAAATCGCCTCTCTTTATTGATTATATCTGGTATTTACCACCGATGATATTGATAACTATATTCTACCTGATTTACGACAGCTATTGTATTGTTCTTTTTAATGCATCGATTGGCATATTCTATAAAGAATTTCTGATGCGCATTTTAATCACTGCAGGCATTGTGCTTTATTACTTCTCCGTTTTCGATTTTGCGGGATTTGTATTGTTCTATTTCCTTGCCTACAGCGTACCCACTATCGGATTGCTGGCATATTTGCGTTTAAAAGGAGAATATAACCTTAAAACAGACAAAGGGTATATCACAAAACCCATGAGAAATGAGCTGATATGGGTGTCGTTTTATGGCTTAATCATTGGATTTTCGGGGATTGCAGTAATGAATATCGATATTTATATGGTAAATCATTATTGCGGGCTTGCCGGAGCGGGTGTGTATTCTACAATGTTTTATTTTGGAACCATTATCCTAATTGCTGGGAGATCGCTCAAACGAATAGCTTCTCCCCTTATATCGGAAGCATTCAAAAAAAACGATACCGCTCTCATTGGCGAGATATATACTAAAAGTACGCTTACACAATTTATAATTTCCATATATCTTTTTCTACTTATATGGAGTAATATTGATAGTGCATTTGAGATAATTCCCCGCTATTACTCCGAGGGTAAAATGGTGGTATTCTATATTGGGATACTTCAAGTGCTTACCATGTTAAGTGGAGCAAGCTACGAAATAATACAGTACTCGAAATACTACCGGCTTTACGCTTACCTGCTTCTTGTTTTTATTGCAATGGTAATTGCCAGCAATATGTTTTTCATACCCCGAATGGGATTGACCGGAGCTGCTCTGGCATCGATGAGCTCATTCATTGTATTTGCTGTAATCCGTTTCTTCTTTATTAAGTCGAAACTGGGTTTGCAACCCTATAATCTTCGGCACCTCTATGCCTTAATCATTGGATTGGTTGTTTTTATAATTCTGCATTTCATCCCTGATGCACCTAATTTTATTATCGACATCATTATTAAAGCAGGTATTACAACAGTGTTTTTTGTGGGTCCCGTATATTTTCTAAACATATCTCCCGATATACGGAATGCAATAAAAAATTACTTCAAGGCAGGGATTGCTGTTTTTGTTAAGAAATAATTTTATTCAATACGTTTTTTCACAAATGCGTCAATCAAAGAATTCGGAGTTTGATTTATAATCGACACATTATATTTCGAAGCATAATCGTTTATGATAAAATAGCTTTCGAAAGTACACATCCACGAATACAGCATTTCGTGCATCCTTGCAGCCGGAGTATTTTTTAGAATATACAACCCCGGTTTCGAAGTGTTGAAATCGTAAAAGTGTTTATTGTTTACAAACACTACATTATTTTCGTCAACACTTACATTGGCCAGCCAGGAATGATCGACCCCCCACAGGTAAATGGTTTTAAACCCCATTTTAACAGCAATCATCAGCGACGGTATAATTACATTATGTGGTCGGGGCATGCCAAGCATCTTGCTGAAAAAGTAATTGCGAAGGCCTCTTAACCCCTCAACGGCAGTAACATTAATGTATTTAACCCTAATGTTCTTGTTTTCACAAACAAACTTTTTCCAGTAAGAATGTTTTTTTGCATTGAAAGGCAAATAAAGATTCATCTCCCAGGTAGTAAAGGAAGCAATCCGTTGCCAAAGTTTATCCCTTTTGAGAATTGACTCTTCATCCCCAATAGTATTGTAGTAAAAAGTAAAATCAATCATTACATAGTTTCGGGGTCGCAGCGTATGATAATCATCGCTCAGGGCAAAATAGTTAACCGCAAAAAGCTCTTTCCCTTTCAGAAATTCTGCGTTTTCCGATATCATTCCCGAAAGCGAAGGGCCATTACCCAAAATAACCGCTTCATTTACTACTGCACGATTAAACACCTCGGGGATTTTTGAATATAAAAAAACCTTAATTAAACTCAACAGACTTTGATTCAACCGTTTAATCCACATATTCACCTGTTTAAAGGTTTGGTTCATTCAACACGAAAGTAGTTAAAATTATTCAAATGCCGAAATCGGGTGTCTGCAAGATATCTCTTCCCAACATATTATCACAGAAAAACAGGGATAATTATAATCAATGCCATGATTTATTAACTTTGCTTCGTCACAAAGAACCGAAATTGATTGTAATGGCAGAAGCAAATGTATTATCAACAAATTTTGACGTTTTCAGAAATGAAAACATACTTCTGGGCACAAAAGTGCTGTTGATATATCCTCCGGTAAGGCTAAATAAAAAACCGCTGTACCCCCCTTTTGGATTACTATCGCTGGCTGCTGTACTAGAAAAAGCGGGTGCCGCAGTCGAAATTCTCGACTTGAACATGCTGCGGCTGGGATTTACCGACTTAAAACATGAAATAGCCCAACACCAGTTCGATGTAATTGGCACAGGAGGCATGGCTACTGTGTATTACTACATGAAATTTCTGGCAGAATATCTCAAAAAAGATTACCCCAATGTTCCCTTAATTGCCGGCGGCACAGCATGTTCCGGCTCGCCGGATGTAATGGTAAAACACACCAAATTCGATGTAATTGCATTGGGTGAAGGAGAACCGGTTATTATCGATATTGTAGCTGCTCTTACCGGAAAAGGGGATTTGAATACTGTTCCCGGTATCATATTTCGCGACAAAACCGGCAATGTGATAAAAACTGCCGACCGTCCTCGGATGCTCAATCTCGAAGATATGCCACTTCCGGCATATCACCTCATCGACATGGAGAAATACATTTCAAATTCCTACATTTATAAAAACAAAAAAAACAGTGTTTCCGAAGAAAGAATTAAAAAATTCAACCTCGACAGACATAAGGCTAGTCGTCCGGTAATGCTGTTTTCGAAAAGGGGTTGCCCTTATGAGTGCAATTTCTGTTATCGGAATTTCGGCAGAAAGGTTGTCGGGCTTTCTGTAGATTATACGCTAAAACACATGGCATTCCTAGAAGAAAAATATAACACCATTAATTTTATTATCGAAGACGAAACTTTTAATATCGATCGCAAATGGGTAATGGAGTTTTGTGATGCATTAATTGCCAGTGATAAGAAGTATATTCTCAATATCGGAAACGGGCTTCGTGCCAATTCGGTTGATGATGAGATGATTTCGAGGATGAAGCAAGCCGGCTTTTGCAGTATCGCTATTGGGATTGAGTCGTTTTACAATCCCAGCCTGCACGATATGAATAAAAAACAGGATGCTGATACCATTATAAATGCAATTCAAGTAATTCAGAACAACGGCTTTCATCTGGCATCGGCACAGTTATTATTTGGATACCCCAGCGACGGCACCGAATCGATGCAGGAAAACATTACTTGGTGTAAAGCATTGAACCTAAAAAGTGCGAATTTCGCAATACCTTGCCCTTACCCCGGCACATTGCTTTATCGCAAAGCCATCGATGAAAAATATATAACCGATGAAGAAGCCTGGCTTATGGAACTTGCCGATAAAGACATAAGCGACCGTGTTATTAACATGTCAGGAAAACCGGAAAAACATCTTAAAAAATTGATTCTCAGAGCAGAAGATGAAATAAGAATGCATTTCATCAGAAAAGACTATCCTGTAATCGGGCACATCGTTTCGTGGATGCAAAAAGCCGGGCGTGCATTCAATCTGAACGCTTTCGAAATACTTAAGGGTATTAAGGATGGTGCTAAAAATCTCATCTTGTACGGGAAAATTCCCGGGAAGCTTTTTAAAAGCGGAGGCACAAACCACTCGCATATTAAAACCGAAGCAATGTACTGGCTGCATGAGTGGGGGAAAACTTCAGCTTATAAGTAGGTCGAAATAGTTTTTACTTCTTTCTTTAAAAGATATAAAAGAAGTAAGCCATATAGGCAACAACCAGAAGCAATCCTTTCCAACGTTTAACAACAGAATTTCGCAGAGGGATGAAGCACAACCCCAGCAGAATTACCAATCCAAATGCCCAAGTCATATCAACATAAAGTGACTGTGGATTTACAGTTATGGGAGTTATTGCCGAAGAAACACCTAATATTGTAAAAATATTGAAGATATTTGACCCAATCAGGTTTCCAATAGAAATATCCATCTGCTTTCTCATGGCTGCGACAACGGAAGTAATCAGCTCGGGCATACTGGTACCAATGGCAACGATAGTCAGGGAAATAATGCGTTCATCAACCCCCATATGCGTTGCCAGGCCAACGGCACCCTTAACCAGAAACTCCGCCCCAAACGACAATCCGGCTATACTTGCAATAAGCATTAGTATTGATACAACAATGCTATAGGTTTTACCCGAATCTTCTTCATCCTGTTGCTTTTTTCTTTTTGACCTGAAATACAGTGCAACAATAAATAGCACTTGCAGTGCAACAAACACAATGCCTTCCCACCGGGCCAACTTAAAATCGCATGAGAAACCAAACAGGAGAACCGTTGCCAACAATAAGACCGGCCATGAAAAAACAGCTGTTTCCCGATTTACAGGTATGGCTAAAATCACAGCCGTAAGGCCAAGAATAAAGCTAATATTTACAATGTTCGATCCTAGAACATTTCCCATCGCCATATCGGGATAACCCTGCAAAGCGGCCTTTACACTAACAACCAACTCAGGGGTAGAGGTGCCCATCGAAACAATTGTCAATCCAATGATTAGCGGGGAAATTTTAACGCGCTTTGCTATCGAAACACCTCCTCTGACCAAAAGCTCGCTGCCAACAACCAGCATCAGTAATCCCAGTATTACCAGCAATACATTCATTGTGGGAGGTTTAATTATCCAAAATTAAAATAAATTACTGTTCTTACAAAGCCAAGGTGTATTTTTATATTATTTACTGATACACTTGTTTTAATTTTTGCATTAGAATCCATGATTAAGCATAACTTTCATTTTTAAATGTATTTTTGCTGTAATGCAAAAGTAATGGGATACGAGACATACATGAAACGATGCCTTATTCTTGCCCGGCAAGGCTTGGGCCTTGTTGCACCAAATCCTATGGTTGGATGTGTGATTGTTAAAAACAAAATTATTATAGGGGAGGGTTATCATCACCGATATGGTGGGTCACATGCCGAAATTAATGCCATTAATTCAGTCAAAGATAAGTCAATGCTAGCAGGGAGCACACTGTATGTAAATCTGGAACCCTGTTCTCATTATGGAAAAACCCCTCCATGTTCCGAGGCCATAATCAACAATAACATTGGGGAAGTGGTAGTTGGCTCAGTCGACCCCAATCCTTTGGTTGCCGGGGCGGGTATTGCAAGGCTTAAAGCCTCAGGCATAAAAGTAAACTTTGGAATTCTCGATGAGGAGAATAAGGAGCTGAACCGCCGTTTTTTCACATTCCATCAGCAACAGCGACCTTACATTATCCTAAAATGGGCTCAGACATCGGATGGGTTTCTTGATAGGGTCCGGAAATCGCCCACAACGGAAAAACCTGTATGGATAACGAATGAAATGTGTCGCATTTTAGTTCACAAATGGCGGACAGAGGAATCGGCCTTTATGGTCGGAGCAAATACCGTTCTTCTCGATAATCCTATGCTTACCGCCAGAAGCTGGTTTGGGAAACAACCTCTTCGCATAACAATAGATGCTGAGGGAGTTTTAAGCAAGGAATTAAATATTTTTAATAATAAGGCCCCTACCCTATTGTTTAGTTCAGAAATCCGAAAGGGTATTGATACAGAGATTATTGATTGGAACAAGAACATTGCAAACCAGATAACCGAAAGGTTGTATCAGCGGAACATCGCCTCTTTGGTCGTGGAAGGCGGCAGGAAGTTGATTGATTTGTTCATTCAAAGCAACCTGTGGGATGAAGCAAGGGTCTTCTCTGGCCCGGCTGAATTTGGGCAAGGCGTTCCAGCTCCGGAGATCACAGGAGATGTAATTCGGGAAATTTCTATCGGTAACAGTATCTTGAGAATAATAAGGCCAGCAAAATGACCCACAATGATCAAATACTTAAGAACTTTCGGGTTATTGCACTCACCATTCTGATTATAGCCCTGGGGTTTATTCTGGCACAAATTACAACTGCAATTGTTCTGATTCATGGCGGGGTAACCGATATAAATTCTTTAACCGGACCAAACCCTGATGCCGGAGCTCTGGGAATACTTAAACTGGGACAGTTTTTTTCTTCATTTTTTAGTTTTTTACTACCGGCCATAATTGTGGCTTGGTTGATATACAGGAAGCCGGCAGAAAGACTTAAGTTGAATAGCGTTTGCCACATTGCATGGTATGTATTACCTGTTGTAATTCTTTTCTTTTCCCTGCCCTGGATGAATATGGTTATCAAATGGAACGAAGCAATTACCTTTCCCGAATGCATGTCGGGTTTATACCATTCTTTACAGGACAGTGAACAGATGGCAAAAAAGATGACAGAGCTTATTCTGTCTGGCAACAGCACCTATACGTTATTGATAAATATACTACTGGTTGCCCTGTTACCTGCATTGGCCGAAGAGCTTATGTTCCGCGGAATAATTCAGTCGCTCATACACGATCTTACACATAATAAACATGTGGCTGTATTGTTGTCAGCTATACTTTTCAGTGCAATTCATTTTCAATTTTTCGGTTTTATACCACGGTTTCTGCTGGGAGCATTTTTCGGGTATCTCGTTATGTATTCAGGTTCGTTGTGGCCTGCCATCCTTGCACATTTCTTCAATAATGCCATGGCTGTAATTGTATATTTCTATATTAATAAAGGGGCTATTCAAAAAGACCTTGAAGATTTCGGAAGTAATAGTTCCGATATTATGTTTACTTTGATTTCAGCTATGATTACAATATTTCTTATTGCAATATTATTTCGGAAATTCAAAAGCGAATTGTAAATTCAGCGACTCGCTCTTGCTTTCATGACATGCTTCTTTCATTAACCTATCCTCACAATCGCCTTGCATACTGCTAAAAAGGCCGGGCTCTTTAAAAACATCTTCTTGTTTTCCAATTAAAACATCTTCCTGAGTCATTTCATATTCAATCCCAAAGCTATGACATATCTTCAGCTGCTCCTCCCTTCCCCTTGCAGCTGAGTTTTTCTCAACTTCTGACCATACCTCATCGATGAAACAATTGATTTCTTTTCTCAATAAAGCAATGTTCTCAACCTCTCCTGTTTTAACGAAGCTCAGGTTTTTTTCTTTCTGGCTGGCTTCCATGAATTTGTCGAACCACATTTTCACCAATCCAATCGTAGGATTTGTAAAATATTTTCCGCCTTCCGAGGTACGTTTGGCATCGCCTGTAAACAAATTTGTGGCTTCTTTTACCAATTCGCTTTCGTTGTTAATCTGTGGAAGCTTCCCACCGGATTCGTCAAGCTGGTAGTAATTTCTTACAGAAATCGGTTGCTCACCCCTTTCTATCGCCATGTCGATTATTTGCAAATAATGTAAAACATACATTTTTGCCTTGCTGAACAAATTGTTATACTCTGTTTGGTGTTCAATCCGAAGCTTTTGATTAATAGTGTTATATTCCAGCACTTTCTCCATTAAGTTATAATACTGCTGATTTTTACCAATTTTATCAACAGAAATAAACCTATCGGGGTTGATGTCATTTCGTACAGCTTCCGCAATGCACTTCAGTGCTTTAAACCTTAAAAAATCGGAACCTGGTAAGCGGTGCTGCGGCATATGAATTACTTCCTCTCGGTATTAATCATGCTAAGATAAAAAAGCTGACATTAATTTCTACGAAATATCTGATATAGATTTAAACAAATTGATGTTAACGACAATGCACTAACGTCAAGCTTTACAAGGCAAAATTATTCGATTATAAACAAATAGGCTGCTCAAGAGCAGCCTATTATTGAACTGGAATGCTATTGTTATTTCTCGGCTTTTAATACAACTTTAATATAGTTGTTATAGTTAAAATAGGTATTTGCAATTGTTTTCAACGATTCCTGACTGATTTGATTAACATAGTTGTTGAAATTTTTAAACTCTTCTACACTTAAATCTCCACATTCAATTTCGGAAAGTTTACCAATCCAGTAAGAGTTTTCGCGACTATTTGTTTCGTATTCGCGGCGTAGTTTTTCCTGCGACTTTAAAAGATCTGCCTCTGCAGGACCATTGTTTTTAAGTTTGTCGATTTCTGCAATAACTTTGGTGGTCAGTTCTTCGAGGCGTGCCGGATCGCAGCTGAAGAAAATAACTATGTCGTATCGTGGCACCGGATGCTTCTGTACCTGCGGATAAGCGCCAATAGTGTAAACACCGCTTTCTTTTTCCCGTATTTCTTCGAGAAGTTTGGTTGAAAGAATACTACACAGTGCATTCAATTCAATTTTGTTTTTTGCGTTATAGTTCATTGTTCCGTTATAGTCCATTACAACCATACATTTATTGTCTTTCCCCTTATAAACGGTTTTTTCAACTTTTCCTTGAGGAGCCCGTATTCCCATATCTTTATACGATTCGTTACGGGTTACAGTTGGCAGGCTTCCAATGTATTTTTCAATGAGCTCTTTCGATGATTTCGGATCAATATTACCTACAAAATAGAAAGTAAAATTTGATGGGTCACCAAATCGTTGTTTAACTATTTTTTGTGCCATTTTAAAATTGGCCTCGTCCAGATTTGCAGGGGTTAATGCCCTACGACGAGGGTGATTGTTGGCCCTTGTTGTCTGAAGGGTGTCGCTCCATGCCGATTGAGGATCGAGCATAGCATTTGCAAGAAGTCCCTTTTGCTTATTAATATATGAGTTGAATGCGCTTTCGGTAACTCTTGGTTTTGTGAAAGACACATGAATCATTTGAAGCAATGTTTCGAAATCATTAACCGAACATGAACCATTCAGGCTTTCGGATAATTCTGAGATACTGGGAGTAAGATATACGTTTTTTCCTGAAAGATATTTGTCAAGTTCTGTTTTATCAAAATCGCCCAGACCGCTTTCTATTGCAACATCGGCTGCAATATCAGCACTTATATCGGCATCCTGTTCGTATAATGATGCGCCTCCCCAACTTTGAGCATGAAAGCGAATCTCATCCTCTTTAAAATCGGTTTGTTTAATTACAACTTTTGCTCCGTTACTAAGCGTCCATACTTCGTATCCAAGGTCTTTATTTTTGGCTTTTTTTGCAACCTTTCCTTTGGGTGGAAGTTCTGCAAGAAGAGGTTTGTCTGATACTTTGTCAATATATGGGCTAACCTGAGCATTCAGGCTTTTATTGTAAACTTCCAGAATCTGTTCTTCGGTGGGAATAACAACTCCGTCTTTTTCAGGCATCATAACCGAGATTACCGTATTGTTTTTTGTTACCAGTGTTTTTGCAAAATTATTAATGTCGTCAAGGGTAATTGTTGGCAAAAGCTGTTTGTAAAGTTCAAATTCCTTTTCAATTCCCGGAACGGGTTCGTAAGGAGGCAGAAAGTTTCTTTGGTACTCCTGAGCCAGATCTTCCGATTTTTGTTTTGCACGTTCGTTGTATTGTTTTTCAACCTCCTTGAGCATGGCTGCTTTTTCGCGTTCAAGTTCAGTGGCGGTGAATCCAAACTGCTGTACTCTGACATTTTCGATAGTAACCGCTTCAAGGGCTTTGCCAATATCATTGTTTTGGGCAACACCAATACTCATATATACCGACTTGGGCCCGAGAAATGATGTGTACATGCTTGCACCCTGTGCAAAAGGTGGGTTTTCGAGAAGTGTTAGTTCTTGCAAGCGTTTGTTAATCATTTGATTATAAAGCCCGGCAATTATATCCTCACGGTAATCACCAACAGTGGTAGTGCTTTTCAACGGGTGTTTATACACAACATACACCATACCAATTGGAGATTCAGGGTCAGTTGCAATCGATACAAGGGTTTGTTCGTGATCAGGTATTTCGATAACTTCACGTAAACGGGGAGAATCTTTTGCAGGAATTTTCCCAAAGAGCTGTTTCACTTTAGCCTCAACATCATCCGCGTTGAAATCACCAACTAAAATAACAGCCTGTAAATCAGGACGGTACCAATCGCTATAGAAACGTCGCAGTACATCATGCGGGCAAGAATCAACCACCGACATCAGACCTATAGGGAGCCTTTCGGCATATTTAGAACCATAGAATAGGGTTGATAACATTTTGCGTTGCATTCTGTCCATAGCACCCTGCCCCATACGCCATTCTTCGTGGATAACACCACGCTCTGCTTCGATCTCATCATCTTCGAAACTTACTTGATAAGCCCAGTCATAGAGAACCAACAGACCTTTGTCGAGGTATTCAGCGCTATCAGTGGGTACTTTTATCCCATAAACGGTTTCGTCGAACGATGTATAGGCATTAACCTCGGGTCCAAATTTCATACCCAGCGATTCAAGATAATTAATCAATTCATGTTTGGGATAGTTCCGTGTACCATTAAAGGCCATATGCTCACAAAAGTGGGCAAGTCCTTGTTGATCTTCGTCTTCAAGCACGGAGCCCGCATTAACAACCAGAATCAGCTCTGCTCTTTTCTGAGGAGTAGCATTTGCCTTGATATAATAAGTGATCCCGTTATCAAGCTTGCCAACCCTTACTCCCGGGTCAAAAATCAATTTTTCGTTGTAGTCCAGTCCCTGCGAAAATGCATTCACAGCAAATACCGATAAGACTAGTACTAACAAATAGTGTAATTTTCTCATATTATTCAGAATTAGTTATTTAATCAGCTGACAAATTTAACATTTTGCAATTTTACAGAGCTTAATAATTTGTTAATTACTTGAGCACCTGTATTGATCTGCAATATATATTATTCCTTTCACTTTCTAACTCGCAGTATTTCGAGTAAATCTTTCCTTAAGTTTCAAAAAGTATTTTTCGAAACTAACATACGAAACCCATGATACACAGATAGTTAATATAATTGCCAACGAATATATGACAATGTTAAATGAAATATTAGTTTTAAAAATACTATACGGTATTAGTTTCATGAGCAACATAATGATAATCCAATGATACATGTATATTCCATATGAAATTTTACCTAAAAACACTGAAACTTTTGTATCAATATGTAACTTAAAACTATTGTTTGCAGCCAAATTAATTATCATTACTCCAAAAACCATTGAGTAGATCTCATCGTTGAAATATTGAAACGAAATATGAAAAAACCACATAAAAAATGAAAGAAACACCGAAGCGTATGCTACATAATTATTGAATAAGAACCTCAGATTCTTATTGTTTGTGGCGCACATATACCCCAACATGCTCCCCAAGGCCATACTGTTAAATTTTGAAAAATAAAAGAACTTGTAAACAAAATCATTAAATCCAGTATTTTGAACAGTATTAAAATTGGCGTACCCAAGCAATAAATGTATCAGCGAAAAGCCGGCAAAAAATAAAATCAGATAGATAGTTACTCTTTTGGGGGGTATCAGTATTAATAATAATGGCCATAAAAGGTAAAACTGTTCCTCTACACCAATTGACCATATCTGAGGCGAAGTGGGCCACCCGATTGACAAAGCGTGGGCAATATTTGGAAAAATGGTAGCGCAGAGTATTATCGTATTTGTTTGATATTCCTGTCTGAATATTACAAAAGAAAGAAACAGAACCATAAAATACAAGGGCATAATTCTGAACACCCTTCGGATATAAAAATCGCGTAATGATATTTTACCAAAATTTTGTTTTTCCTTAATTAGCAAAAACGTTATCAGAAACCCACTTAATACAAAAAAAAGTACTACCGACAAATGACCATCTGGGAGTTGAAAGCCTTTGCTATGCAAGATGTTTGGTATACCGAATATGTTTTTGATCTCCTCAACATGACCAATCACGACTATCAAAGCTGCAACAGCTCTAAGCGTATCAAGTCCTTTGAAGTATGGTTTCATTCATCATAATTAAAATGGCCTATATAGCAATTACCTTGCTGTAAAACCAATAATTCCAAAAGTATAAAATATTCGTAACATCTCCTTCATCAACAATAAATCCGGTTATATATGAAAGCGTGTATGCAGGTAACATATTTTTTCCTTAAGTTTGGATAAAAATATTATTATGGCTAACGACGTAATTAAAACTCAGTTTTTGCAGGCACAAACACTATTAGCTGAATTTTCAGAAAATCCGGAAAACTTTGAGCGAATTGCAAAAGCAGGCAAATTAATGGCGGAAGTACTGCAAAATAATGGTAAAATTATAAGTTGTGGTAACGGAGGCAGCATGAGCGATGCCATGCACTTTGCCGAAGAACTTTCGGGAAAATTCCGAAACGACCGGCCCGGTCTGGCAGCCGTTGCAATTTCGGATCCTGCGCATATTACCTGCACAGCAAACGATTTTGGATTCGACCAAGTTTTTTCCAGATATATCGAAGCAATTGGTAAGCCTGGCGATATTTTACTGGCAATCAGTACCAGCGGGAATTCTCAAAACATCATAAATGCAGTTAGAGCCGCCCATTGCAAAGGGATGAAAGTAGTAGGCCTTACCGGAAAAGATGGGGGCAAAATCGGTCCGTTATGCGACATTGAGATTCGGGTACCATGGAACGAGTATTCCGACAGAATTCAGGAAATCCATATCATGATTATTCACAATATAATTCTTACCATCGAAAAAGAACTGTATTTATAATCTGATTGCCTGAAAACTCCCTTTACCTCAATTTCATTCCTTTTGGAATAAAACTACTTATATCGCCGCCATTTTTATAAACATCGCGTACGATTGAGGACGAAATAAAGCTATGCTCGGGTTTTGTAAGTAAAAAAACCGTTTCAATTTCCGGATCAAGGAGCTTATTTACCTGACCAACAGCTCTCTCAAATTCAAAATCTGCCGAAGTACGTAATCCCCTTAAAAGATAAGAAGCTCCCGTTTCGCGACAGAAATCAATGGTAAGCCTTTTATAGGTTTTCACTTCAACTTTTGGTTCATCGGCAAACAAATTTTTAATCCATTGAATCCGTTTTTCAAGTGGGAAAAAATCGGTTTTATTCTCGTTGGTACCAATCCCGATAATTACGCGGTCGAATAATGGCAGTGCTCTACGGGCAATCGATTCGTGTCCGACGGTAAAAGGGTCGAACGATCCGGGAAACAAAGCTATTCGTTGCATATTTTATTTATTTATTGTTTTGGGGTACGAATCTTTCAAGTCAACAATCCTGTTGAAAACAGGCTCTCCCTTTTCGGAGTCAGAATCACAACAGAAGTAGCCTTTTCTTTCGAATTGCAATTTTTCGGAAATAGCAACCAGCTCAATCGAAGGTTCTGCTTTTGCAATGATTACTTTTAATGATTTTTCATTGAGAAAATCTTTAAAGTCACCACCTTCCGGAACATTATCAGGGTCGGGAACTGTAAATAGCCGGTCGTATAATCTCACTTCTGTATCAATAGCTTTTTCTGCAGCCACCCAATGAATGGTGCTTTTCACTTTTCTTCCGTCTGGTGATTTTCCGCCTTTGCTCATAGGGTCGTATGTGCACATAAGTGAGTGAATGCTACCATCGGGGTTTTTCAGCACCTCGTTACATCTCAGAAAATAGGCATATCTGAGCCGGACTTCATTTCCGGGGGAAAGTCTGAAAAAATCCTTATTCGGTACCTCCATGAAGTCGTCGCGTTCAATATATATTTCTCTTTTAAAGTATATATTGCGGGTTCCGGCTTCGGGGTCCTCAGGGTTGTTAATTGCCTCCAGTACTTCAGCATCCTCCTCTGGAAAATTTGTAATAACCACTTTAATGGGATCTAAAACAACCATCAGACGTCGCGCTTTTTTATTCAGATCTTCGCGAATACAATGCTCCAGAAAACCCACATCGATTACGTTCTCTCTTTTAGCAACACCAATACGTTCTGCAAAAACCCGGATCGATTCCGGAGTATATCCCCTGCGTCTCAGACCACTGATGGTAGGAAGCCTTGGATCGTCCCAGCCATTTACATATCCACCTTTTACCAATTCAAGTAATTTGCGTTTACTCATCACAGTATACGACAAGTTAAGCCGGGCAAATTCAATTTGTCGGGGACGATATTCTCCTTTGGCTATCTCATTGAGAAACCATTCATACAACGGACGATGCACCTCAAATTCCAATGTACAAATGCTATGGGTTATACCTTCGATATAATCGCTTTGTCCGTGAGCATAATCATACATAGGATAAATGTTCCATTTATTCCCGGTGCGGTGATGCTCCTGCTTAAGTATTCTATACATCACAGGGTCACGCATATGCATATTTGGTGAATTCATGTCGATTTTCGCACGTAAAACCATACTGCCGTTTTCGAACTCACCGTTTTTCATTCGATCGAACATCAACAGGTTTTCTTCGACGCTTCTGCCCCGGAACGGGCTTTCAATACCTGGTTCAGTGGGTAGCGTACGCTGCCGGCTTATTTCTTCAGGGCTTTGCTCGTCAACATATGCTTTGCCTTTTTTAATCAGCATGATTGCCCATTCGTAAAGTTGATCAAAATAATCTGAGGCATACAAGAGATTGTTCCATTCAAAACCAAGCCAACGGACATCTTCCATGATACTGTTTACATATTCAATATCTTCGGCAGTTGGATTGGTGTCGTCGAACCGAAGATTGCATTTCCCGTCGAAATCCCGTTTCAGTCCGAAATTCAGGCAAATCGACTTGGCATGACCAATATGTAAATATCCGTTAGGCTCCGGAGGGAACCGGGTAATTATTTGTTGATGTTTTCCCGATTTTAAATCATTGTCTACAATCTGTTCAATAAAATTGAGGTTTTCTTTGTTTTCTGCAGGCATATAAAAGTGCATAAGTGTTTACGCTGTAAAAATAATACTTATATTTTGCAATAATCAGGATAAAAATTTAATTTTATTTTTTAAAAATATATGAAGCACCTCATTTTCTATGTATTTATTGCTTTCTTGTTTGTTACGGGAATAGGTGACTTTGTATTTGCTCAAAACAAGAAACCCGTTCCGGTAAAAGGGTTCATTGATGTTGGCTGTCTCGAAACCGAAGAACACAATACAATCAAACTGAACGGAGAATGGGAATTTTACAACGGACAATTTCTGGATGCGGATGACATTCTTAATGGCAAATTTTCGGAAGCTTCATTTATAAGTGTTCCTGGCAAATGGGGAAATCTGCAAAGCTTGTCGAAAGGGAAACCCGGAACAGGGTTTGGCACCTATCACCTTGTTATCGTTGCACCTAAAATTCATTTGGGGTTAAGTTTTAAAAAAATACATAGTGCTTCCCGTATTTATATCAACAATGACCTTGTCTCGTACAACGGAAGTCCCTCGTTTTCAAGAGAAGGAGAAATACCACTATCGCGATTGCAATATTATTATTTCGACAACACTTCCGACACATTGCATCTGATCATTCAGGTATCAAATTTTCATCACATGCATGGAGGTATCGAGGGATCGATTATAATCGGAAAAACCGAGAGTATCCGGGCAGACGAATACATGACCGTCCACACAACTATTTTCGGGCTTAATCTATTGTTTGTGGCCGCCATTTTATTCCTGTTATTTTTTGCATTTCGCCGTAACGACCTTGTTCACCTGTATTTCGCACTATTATTGCTCATCGTTATTCTCCGCATAACGGCTCATAACGATATCATCATGTATGAATGGCTTAAAGCTACTTATCCATTAACAATCCGCCTCGATTTTTTATCTGAAAACTTGCTGGCTATTGGCATGTTGGCATATTATTTCACCATGTACCCTCAGCAACAACTCCGAAGGTTGAATTTAGCAATTATCGCAGCTCTTTCGATAATTGCTCTTTCGGCTTTCTTTGTTCCACTCTATACATTGTCGAATATGATATTCTATTCACGGGTGTATGGAATACTTCTTTTACTATATGCTACCGGAATTATCATTTACCGTATTACACATAGCGAAAAAACCGATTTTTTAATCATTTTTGCTTTATCGTTATTTATAATTTACAATTTTCTGGTGGTTTTCGAAGAAAAAAATTCCTTCGAAATTCACGACCTGCTTATTTTACTTATTATTGTACTGTTTGTTATTTCACAGATTGCCCTTTTAGCAAAGCGCCACGCGCAACTTCTCCGAAACCAGGAGGTGCTCACCGATGAAGTGCAGCAACTTAATCTGGAATTGGAAGAAAGAGTTAAAATAAGAACCGTTTTGTTGGAAAAAAAGAATAAGTCGCTTATCGAAAGCAAGAACAAACTAGAGCATTACCTTAAAACCAAAGACAAACTCTTCAGTATTATTGGTCATGATCTCAGAAGCCCGCTTGCAACAATAAACCTTTATGGAGAAAAACTTTGGGACGAAATATCGGATGAAAACCAGCGTAAAAAGCTTAAATACATAATCAACGGTTCGGCTTCGGCTTTGCACCTGTTATCAAATTTCCTTGCATGGGGGAAAAGAGAACTGGGACAAATACAGATTTCGCCCAATTTTGTTGCAGTTGATCAGCTTATTCAAGAAAGTGTTGAGGCTTTTCATGGCATTGCTGAAGCAAAATCACTAACTATTTGGGTTGAATCGGACAATTCTGTTGTTTATGCCGATCGCTTCAGTATGCTGATTGTAGTAAACAATCTGCTTAATAATGCTATTAAATTTTCGTATGCTGATTCCCAAATACGTGTTAGCGTTCAACGTATTGCAGCTGCTCCCGATGGGAAAGTAAAAATATCGGTTGCCGACACAGGTGTTGGAATGAATCAGAATACAATAGACAAACTGCTCAAAAGCACCGAAATCAGTTCAAGCCTGGGTACTGCTAACGAAAAAGGTTCCGGAATCGGTTTGTTTATTGTGAAAGATTTCGTAAAAATGAACCATGGAGAGTTGATTATCGAGTCGGAACCAGGTAAGGGAAGCATATTTAGTGTAATATTGCAAACAAAAATCTGGAGTTAATGGGACGAATTACTCTTGAAGGCATGGAGTTTTTTGCATGCCACGGGCATTATGCCGAAGAAAAAGAAAGCGGGACCCGCTTTATCGCGAATGTCTGGATGGACACAAATACCGAAATTGCAGCTTCTTCCGATAATATCGCCGATGCCCTGAATTATCAGGAAGCCTATGTATGTATCCGGCGTGTTTTTGAGCAAGAGCAATATAATTTGCTTGAAACACTGGCTTCGCATTGTATAGATTCTCTTTTTGAGAAATTCAGTAAGCTTGAATTTGCCGGAATATGCGTCCGAAAAATAAATCCGGCTATGGGTGGAGTTATTGCAGGCGTTAGTATTTGTATTGAGCGCAGCAGAAAATAAAATAATTTTTTAACCTATTGCAAAATTAAAAAACCTGACTTATTTTTGCAGTCCCTAATTAGACATGGGTACACGGTCCGGTCGTCTAGGGGTTAGGACGTCAGATTTTCATTCTGGTAACCGGGGTTCGATTCCCCGTCGGACTGCTGAGCTGAAAAGCAAAACAATGCAAAAGCCTGAAATTCAATGAATTCAGGCTTTTTTGTTTTTCGTAAAAGGGGCAAAAAACACCGTATTTCTGCGAATTGCCGTTACCAAATCGTTACCAAAAATTTGTTCAGAAAAATGGTAACGAAACGGGTTCTTTTGCGCTGATTTGCAGCACTTTGCATTTGTAAATTTCATTCCATTTGTAGTATTTTTGTCTAACAGAATTAGTATTAAACTTATGGAAAAAAGAAACACATTTTCGATGTCGTTCTACCTGAAGAAAACCGTAATTAACAAATCAGGAGAATCTCCTATTTACTTGAGAATCTACTACAATGGTGGCTACTCTAGCATTTCGCTTCATCGTTCGATTAACGCTGAACTTTGGAACACCGAAACCGGAACACCATTGGGTACGAGCAAGGCGATAAAAGAGCTGGCCGGATATCTGCTTTCGGTGAAATCAACCGTGTTCGAACATTTCAAACATTTTCGTGAAAGTGGCGAACCCTTTACAGTTACCGATATTCGTAATACCTATCTGGGAATTGCTTCACCAACCGACGAGGAAAAGAAATTACTCGAATTGTTTCTCGAACACAACGAAAGAATAAAAGCCCTCGAAAACATTGACTTCGTTCCTTCAACAGTTAAGCGCTACGTAACCACCTTTGACCACATTCAGGCATTTATAAAACATCAATACCAAAAAGATGACCTGAATTTGAGTGCGCTTAATTACCAGTTTGCCTGCGACCTAGAAGTTTTCTTAAAAACCAGACGCGGATGTAGCCACAACACGGCCATGAAATACATCAAAAACCTAAAAAAGATTATCCGCATTGCCATTGCCAACGGCGACCTCAGTCAGGATCCGTTTTATAACTTCAGGGTTAAACCCAAAAATGTGGACCGGGGATACCTCACCGAAGAAGAACTCGATATGCTGATGCAGCGAAAATTCGGTATTACCCGCATTGAAGAGGTGCGCGATTGTTTCGTGTTTTCGTGCTTTACCGGACTGGCTTATTCCGATTTGCTCAGGCTAAGCAAAGACAACATCGTTACCGGAACCGATGGTGGCTCGTGGATAAAAATTAACCGCAAGAAGACCTCAAAGCAAAGCAGCATCCCTGTGCTTTCGGTAACCGGGCAACTGCTCGACAAATACAAAAACCATCCCTATTGCCAAGAAAATAACGTTATACTGCCAGTGTGCTCAAACCAAAAAATGAACGCTTACTTGAAAGAAATTGCTGATATCTGCGGAATAAAGAAAAAATTCACCAGCCACCTGGCACGCCATACTTTTGCCACCACCGTAACCCTCAACAACAACGTCCCCATAGAGACCGTCTCAAAAATGCTGGGTCACTCCTCGCTCGAAATGACCCGAATTTACGCCCGACTGCTCGATAAAAAAGTTGGGCAAGATATGAAGCATTTGAATGAGAGATATCGGATGAGCTCTTAGAGAAAAGTGTATGCAATTGTTGGGGGGCAGTTTGAGCCAAAAATCCAACCACTAAATACTTGTAACAAACTAAGGGTTAAAATTCTCAATATTTGTAACAAAATAAGGGTATAATATTGAGAATTTATTCATGTGCGGCATCAGCAAAAACCTGTCGTGCCAAATCGCCCGCCACACATTTGCCACTACCGTTACCCTGAACATAATGTACCAATAGAGACCGTTTCAAAAATGCTGGGCCACTCCTCGCTCGAAATGACCCGAATTTACGCCCAGCTACTCGATATAAAGCTTGGAAAGGATATGAAGACACTTAGCTACAAGAACAGTTTGAACAAATACCCATAAACAGTGAAGAGAGTTACTTCAACTTCTTATTGTTTTGAATATTCAATATAAACGACTTTAGTTTATGTGTATCGTTTTTGAAAAAAAGCATGTGTTCGCAATCGTAATACGAACGTGTATCAAGTTTTTTCGATTCTGCCGCCCTGATTAATTCTGTTGCCAGCTTTTGTGGAGAGTCAATTGCAAACTTGCGGCTCAGGTAATTATAATCGGGCTCTGCAAAACTTAACAGGTGAACAATATCGTAGAAATCTCTGTCCTTTTTTCGCGTAAGTGCAGCGGCAATTTTGGTTGAAAAAATAATGCTTACAGGCACAACCGAAACGGGAACCGTAACACCGAATCTATTCAAAATTTTAATATCTGGGCGATAGTCCAGATGCTGTGACTCTGCTTCTATTTTAATGAAAAACTTTGCTTCTTTATGAGGGCTTATACCCAGGGTATATTTAAGCTCCGGAAATACCAGAATGCGCCTGAAAGCTTGTAATTCAAGATGTCGTGCCTTGTCTTCGCATTCAACATTAAATCCGTAATACCTAAGTCCTTCAACAACTTCGTCGGTCATCGCAATAAATTCTTCCCTGTTAAGGTTATAGCAGTCAAAATCAAGGTCTTCCGAAAACCGTTGAATACCGTAAAAATAACGCAGAGCAGTACCGCCAAGAAAATGTATCTTATTCGAATGCTTTGAATTATACATCGATTGGAGCATATAATGGTGCAGATATTCCTTAATCATTTGGTCATAAAATTCCGGTCGCTGCAATTCTTTGGGGAATTGACGCACTATTTCGTTGATTTCAATCATTGTGATACAATTTTTTTAATAAATGAATTTTTGTGTATAGCGTTTTACTGTTGAACCGGCGCCCGTATTCATCCATCTTTTCCCAATCGAATTCTCGCTCCATAATAAATTCGTTCAGCCTCAGGTTTTCCATATCTTCGATAGTTTTATAAAAACTGTAGAAATACAGCACATCCAACAATGCCTTTTCTTTTTCGGCAATATGGAGCTTTCGTGTTACCCCGCAAATGGATACATCTATGAGTTTATACCCGAAAAAAAGTTCCCTCTTAACGGAATAGTATCGATAGGTCCTGCCAAGGATTTCGAATGCTGCCGTTTTCTTCGTAGTAACAGAGGTTGAATTAACTATGTGCTCAGGAATTAACCCGTAGAACATAAGGGCCTCCTGATGGCTGATGTAAGATGGAGCATAAACCTGATTTGCAATAAGCAAACGGCTGTCAACATTTTCGGCAAACTCTTTGAAACAATACCACTTGTTTCGAAGTTTTATTATATAACCTTTCTTTTGCCAATACAAAAGATTGTCTGTATTAAAATCAGAAAAATAAAGCCGAATATGCTCCGTTGAAAACATACCCAACGGAAACAATTTTTCCCTGAACTGCAAAAAAGCAATATTCATATTATTTCTAATTGTCCGCAAATTTACGGATTATTTGGAATATAATACGTTGAATTATCTTTTTTTTAATGACTGAACCTTAAGCGATTAATTCTGCCATCTCCGCATGTATTTATTCTTTTTTTTTCACCCGTGTTACTTCAAAATATGTTGGCATGCGCTGAAGAGTGGGGTCAGGTTGGGCCGACATATTCTACAGTTTCAAATTCTAGTTTTTGTTTTAAATAAAGTTAATCATTCTTTCCTCTCACTTGAACTACGAAATTAATGCAACCCTCTAATCAATGAATGAATTTTGCTGAATGTATTTGTTCAACATTTCCAATTTTAAAATGTCTTTGCACCGATTGTTCGATTCCATTTGTTCTCAGATCGTGAAGCATTGCTCTGAAATTATAGCATGTTTCATTTTTATCTATATTCTGTTACTATATAAAACTCTGAAGAATAACTACCTCCAGTCAATGTTTCCTGGCCAGCGTATGGCATTACATTATATGCATTTACCGAGGCACCAATACGGTAATTACCATTTACCATAATTATTGTTGTTTTTTCATTAGGACCCATTACAATTTTCTTTGAATCAGCACCACTGTACCTAATTGTTAGTGTATAAATTGTATTATTGAAAAGCTCGATTTCTGTTCTACCAGCTGAATTGTTTGAAGAATAATAATTTTTTTGCATTGGAGGTAAGTCCCCATGTTCCTGATTAAAAATATTAGACACTTCTAAGTCGATTATTTTTTTTTCAGACTCATCATAAAACTTACCTTGAGGATACTGTTTTTGATAATATTTAAATGAGTTTACTGTATTGGTTCTTGTAGCGTTTTCCCATGCGTTTTCTTCTTTTTCATCCTCAATTCTACCTATAGATGATTCTGCTTCTGAAACAAAAGAACCATTTGGGTATTTCTCGATGTAACTTGAATAAGCTTGGATTGTATTTTGTGAGGTCGTTCGATTCCAAAAGTCTTTTTCTGTTTTATCATTAATTTCTTGAATCTTATTCTTAGCATTTGTTGAGTAATTGCCATTGGGGAATAATCTTAAGTATTCTTCAAAAGCTTTTATTGAATTTAATTTAACTGCTTTATCCCATTCATTTTTTTCAATTTGATTAATACTATCTTGAGCTATTTCAGAGTATTTAGATTTGGGATATTTTTTAATAAAACTATTATAATCTAAAAGTGTATTACTTTTTCTAGTTTTTTCCCATTCTGGAAGAATAACTTCGATTTCGTTCATTCTTTCTAACGCAATGTAAACATATTTTCCTTCAGGGTAATCAAGGATGTATTTTTTATATCCTTCAGCAGAATTTATTTCCGAAACTATTTTCCAATTAGATTCATCATTAATGTTATTAATTTTCTTCGCTACCTGGCTCTTCTTTGAAGAATTTGGATATTGATCTAAAAAATTTTCATAGCTTTCAATGGTATTTTTTTCAAGTGCATAATTCCAAGCATTGTCTTCCTCAATTTCATTAATTCTTTTATTTGCTTCAGTAATGTGTGTGCTGCTTGGGTAATCTTCAATGAATTTTTCATAATATTTGATTTCATCTTTACTGATAGCTTGATTCCATGAAGCATTTTCCTCAATTTCACTTATCTTTTTCTTTGCAAAATCGACATATTTACACTGAGGGTAATTATTAATAAAAGCATTATATGCTTTTATTGTGTTTAATTTTGTAGCATTGCTCCAATCTCTTTCAATGTAAAGATCATTTAGCTCTAATTTTGCAATCGGCGTATATTTACTTTTAGGTTTTTCACTAATATAGTTTTCATAGGTTGTAATATCATTTTTACTTTTAGCTTCAAAGTACATTTTTTTAGCAGTATTGCAGCTAATAACAAGTAATATTAATTGTGAGAAAATGAAGTATAATATAATCCTTTTAATAAAATATTGATTCATTAGTTTCTGCGTTAAGTTTATTTACTCTTCATTAAATAAAACATTTTAACAATATTTGCCTAACTGTAAGATTGTCAGTACTATTACAACGTATGCTGTTTATCTAAACTATTCCATTAACTTAAATTTATTATCATATTAATTAAATGCCTAAATCTGATTTTTAGTATTTGTAGAAGCACTCTCTTTTTTGAAATTAATATAATTATAGAAAATCGAAATCAAAAGAATCACAACCCAAATTACATTATAATACTCCCCGAAAATTGGACCACTGGTTAAGTTGAATAAAAACAATTAA
>ENA-UPTA01000156-UPTA01000156.1-activated-sludge-metagenome-genome-assembly--contig:-NODE-156-length-74437-cov-7.552136_pt1 | contig 74437 bp, 61 predicted proteins | sample MGYA00238184_ERZ773361 | MGnify/ENA primary metagenome ERZ773361 (study PRJEB29100, sample SAMN05720205) | activated sludge metagenome | isolation source: anaerobic digester from wastewater...
AGCGTTAAATCATCGCACGCACCCGGCTGACAGTTGTACAGGTCCAACAAAAGCTGATGTCCAAACGCCACGGATTCCTGGCCTGCCCCGCAGGGAGATTTTTTTAAAGCCGTTTGACTCATAGTCAATTCCTCTCAACAGTCCTAGATTATTCGATTTAAACCGCACAACCCTGTTCTTCACATAACAGCAGGCACAGGATCAGAAGCCGCAAAACTTCAAAAATACCAACAAAAACGCCGCAATCAAAACACTTATAAGGATGGCCCGGGAAGACCACGTATATTTCATTTTGCCAAAAATACCGTCCCCGGCCCGATGCAGGCTTTCCCCGCAAAAATGACACAACAGGGCATCATTATCATAAATCGGCTTCTTGCAATGAGGACAGATATACTCAGCCATAAATCAAAGGTATAACCCCCCAATCAAGCCCTGGATCCAATGAACCGCAGCAAGCTGCGGCAAGGCAACAGCGGCGCCGGGTATGGAACACCACGCCCATGGCCTGCTCCCTGTTAATAATTCCCTTCGCGGAACGAACTCACTCCTTCACATACAGGCAAACATCCCCGAAGCAGAAGACCTTGTCACCCCTCGCATCTCTCCACGGGCAAGCCCGCGGTCTTCTGCGAAAACGGATAAACCCCTTCATTTGGAAAGTTATTATCTCACTTGAAGTCCGTAAAGTCAAAAAATAATCTGTGTTGTTTTCCCCTTCCCTGGAAGATCCGGACGGCAAGAAAAACAGCCCCCTGCATGCCGGAACCGCAGGACAGGGCTCCTTAGTTCACCCCCTTTATCTATTTGCAAATTATTTAAAAGTATTCTAAAATGGCACAGTATTATCCAGGGATGTCTCCTCTTAACAACAGGACTCTTTATAGTATGAAGGTTTCCATCAACGGAAAAACACACGAATTAACCGCGTCCCGGCCTTTATCAGGGATCATTCAGGATATCTGTAAAAACAACCCTTATGTTATCGCCGAACTGAACGGGGAAATCATTCATAAAGAGCGCTGGACACATGTTAACATTTGCGAGGGAGACAGAATCGAACTGATCAGTTTCGTGGGAGGAGGCTAGGCCGCCAACAGGCCCCCTTCCGGGAATTTGATTCTTCAACAGACTGCGAAAAAGAAATATGGACATACAATCAGCCCAACCTCCCAGCGCCGCGCCCCGCGCAAGCCCAACAGACCCCCTGGTTATCGGGGGGAAAGAATTGTCTTCCCGGTTCCTTTTGGGAACAGGGAAATTTAAAAATAAGGCCGAAGTCAGGGAGTGCATCCAGGCCTCCGGGGCACAGATCGTGACCGTGGCCTTGCGGCGCATTGACCTCAACCGGCACGAGGACAATATCCTGGACTATATCCCCCCGGGCATCACATTGTTAACAAACACGTCCGGGGCAAGAAACGCGGACGAAGCGGTCCGGCTGGCCCGTTTGGCCAGGGAAGCGGGATACGGCACCTGGGTAAAAATAGAAGTGATCAACGACAGCAAATACCTGCTCCCGGACAACGCAGAAACCGTTAAGGCAACAGAAATCCTGGCCAAGGAAGGATTTACCGTCCTGCCGTATATCTTGCCGGATTTAAATATTGCCAGGGCGCTGGTTCAGGCCGGGGCCGCGACGGTCATGCCTCTGGGATCGCTCATCGGCAGCAACCAGGGCCTGCGCGTCAAAGACCTTGTGCAAATCCTGATCGAAGAAATAGACATTCCCGTCGTGGTTGACGCCGGTATCGGCTTCCCGTCCCAGGCCTGTGAAGCCATGGAAATGGGAGCCGACGCCGTACTGGTCAACACGGCGGTGGCCACTGCAGGAAACCCGGCGGGCCTGGCCCAGGCCTTTGCCGAAGCGATTCAGGCCGGACGACGGGCCTATCTCAGCCGGCCTTCGGCCCCGCATCCTTGTGCCAGAGCGTCCTCCCCTTTAACGGGTTTTCTTTATAAAGAATCAACGTCCGGCTGAAAGAGTCTGTGACAAAAGATAAAAAACATGAAGCCTTTAATGTCCTATGAATCCATTCAGTCCATCCTGGCGGACACAAACCCCGAAACAACAGAACAACTCGCCCAGGAAGCGGCGGCCGTAACCCGTCAATATTTTGGCCGGACAATCTCTCTCTATGCGCCGATTTACCTTTCCAATTACTGCAGCAGCTTCTGCACCTACTGCGGATTCAACAACCGGCAAAAAATCAACCGGGCCAAACTCTCGCTTCCGGAAATCCGGAATGAAATGCGCCAGATATCGCAGACCGGGATTGAAAACATTCTGCTGCTGACCGGAGAATCCTACACCATGACTCCTCTGTCCTATCTGCAGGAGGCGGTCGAAGCGGCAAAAGAATATTTCACGGGGATCAGCCTGGAAGTCCATCCCATGGAAACAGAGGAATACCGCACACTCTACCGGCAGGGCGCCGATGGGGTCACCGTTTACCAGGAAACCTACAACCGGGAACGCTACCAGAAAGTTCATCTCGGCGGGAAGAAAACAAATTATGATTACCGTCTGCAAACTCCGGAACGGATCGCCCGCGCCGGCATGCGGTCGATCTCTCTGGGGATTCTCCTGGGGCTCGGGGACACAGCCGAAGATCTTCTGGCGCTGTTTCATCACCTGCGCTCCCTGGAAAAAAGTCACCCGGCGGTTGAATACAGCCTGTCCTTCCCCCGCCTGAGGCAAATCAAGGGGCAAGACTTCGTCCCCCAGACCGTAGACGACATCACCTTCACAAAAATCATCTGCCTGTCGCGGATTTGTTTCCCCCGGGTCGGCATCAACCTTTCCACCCGGGAACCGGCCCGGCTGCGCGACCATCTTATGGAATGCGGCGTCACCCGGATATCCGCCGGGTCCAGGACTTCGGTTGGCGGATACACCCTAACAGAGGCTCCCGGGCAAGACCCCCAATTCGACATTCAGGACAACCGTAGCGTGGAAGACATTTTGACCATGCTGAAACAGCATGGGTTTGACCCGGTCTTCACGGACTGGAGGCCGATTCCCAACGCCTGAAGAGGACCTTCCCCCTCAGGCCGGGAGCCATACTTTTCATAAAAAATATGCTATACTTTCACCAACATTTTTATTGCATCCCCTATCTGCGGATATTTTCCCACAGGGAAACCCGCCGTATACGGGATTGAAAGACAAGGAGGCACAAGCACCATGAAAGCGGAAAACATGTATGCCTTAGAACGGCTCAGCCTGTTTTGCCATATGACCGGGATCTTTTCTGTTTTTATCGGGCTTACCCTGACGTTTTTCGACGCCCTGAACAAAGACATGGGGCACATCCAAATCAGTATTTACGTAGTTATCACCGGCTACTCCTTCGTAAAAATCGCCAAACGCATTGCCCAAATCCTTATGATCGAAGCTCATCCCTCAAGCCGCTATTAATCCTTCACCCCCTAGACCGCCATGAACCTTTTTGAAAAAAATCTTCTGCAATATTTCCAGCCCGGGCAACTCCGGGACATCCAGTCGAAAAAAATTGGCATCGGCGGCGCCGGCGGGCTGGGGTCCAACATCGCGGTTATCTTAACCCGATGCGGCTTTAAAAATTTTGAGATCCTCGATGATGACAAGATTGAGTATTCCAACCTCAACCGACAGCAATATTTTTTTAATGAAATCGGTCAAAAAAAAACCGACGCGATTCACAAACGGCTGCTGTCCATTAACCCGGACTGCGCCGTGGATCTTTGGCCGGTATTCTGGACCGCAGCCCAAGGGAACCAGTTTTTTAACGGCTGCGATTTCGTGGTGGAGGCTTTTGACCGCGTCGAGTTTAAACACGCCTTTGTTTCGTTCTACCAAAACCGGGCGCCGTTCGTGGTAAGCGGCGTCGGCATGGCCGGGTTATCGGAGAAAAATCCCCTCACCGTCAAAAAGATGCAAAATATCTATCTCGTCGGGGATTTTACCACCGGCACCGGCCCCACGCACCCCCCCCTGGCTCCCCGCGTAACGGCCTGCGCGGCCATTATGGCAGAAATCATTCTCGAACTGGCCTGCGGCATGACGCCGCGCGTGGAAGACGGCTTCCTCACGGCTTCTTTCTAAAAACAGCGATCATGACAAACGTGCCGATTAAATAAAGAACGACGGCGAGAAATATCGCAGGGTGTCCCTGCAGATACACCGACAGCTTGGCGGGATTAAGGATAGTGTCCACACCCAAGGCGACAAAAAATTGAATCACAAAAATCCTTAAAGGGGACGCGACCGCCGAGATAAGGAGATATTTCTTGAGAGAAATCCGCGTAAGCCCGCAAACAAGATCAAGGAACCGGAAGGGGATGACCGGGAAAAATTTCGCAAAAAAAATCCCCCAGCCACTTTTTCCCGCCATGATTTGATCCACCCGTTCCATTTGCCCCGGCAGCTTTTCCGCGATATATCCACGGCCGAAATGGCGGCTTAAGGAAAACATCACGCACGCGTTCCCCATCTCGCCAAACCAAACGATCACCGTGCTCAAATACGGGCCGAACAAAAAAGCCCCGGCGACCCGAAGGACGTCTTTAGGCCCCACCCAAACGAGGAAGGTCAAACCAACGTACAAAAATATAAAAATCAAGGCCGACCAGAACACGGGAAAGCGTTTCAGGTAATCCTGGCACACCTGTTGATCAATATGGATAAACGGGCTCAAGGCCAGAAAGCACCCTGCCAGCAAAATCAATATCAGGAAACGGATTTGATGGGGCTTTGTGTGAGACATCGCTCTAGACAAAAATGGATTCTTAACCGCGGGCCCGCTCCAGGAGTAACTTCTTCAGGTAAATCATCAGGATAGAGATGGCTGCCGGGGTTATCCCGGAGATACGATGAGCCTGGCCTAAAGTGACAGGCCGGAAAGAATGAAGCTTTTGTTGAATCTCTATCGATAATCCGGGAATGCGGGCGTAATCAATATCGCCGGGAATTTTAATATTTTCAATATGCCGGAACTTCTCCACATCTTTGAGCTGACGCTTGATAAAACCTTCGTATTTGATTTCATACTCAACCTGTTCGATCACAGGGAAATCCTGGCCCTTTAAATTTCCGTTAAACGGAGCGATCATCGCGTAAGTCATTTCGGGCCGTCTTAAAATAAGACTTAAAGGGGTTGGCTGACGCAACGGGCTGCTGTTGTTCTCCTCTAAAACCCGGTCAATGTCCGGCCCCGGATGAACAACCGTTGTCTGCAGGTGAGCAATCTCTTTCTCAATAAGCTCATATTTACGTAACATCCGTTCATAAACGTCGTCCGGGATAAGGCCGAGTTGCTGTCCGTATTGCATCAGGCGCTTATCCGCGTTATCTTCCCGGATAATCAACCGGTATTCCACCCGGGATGTGAACATCCGGTAAGGCTCTTCCGTCCCTCTGGTGATCAGGTCATCAATTAAAACACCGATATACGATTCATCCCGGCCCAAAATGAGCGGCTCCTTACCCAAAACAGCGCAAGCCGCATTGATCCCGGCTATGATCCCCTGCGCCGCCGCCTCTTCATATCCGGTCGTGCCGTTCACCTGTCCCGCGCAATAAAGCCCGCCGATTCTTTTGGTTTCCAGCGTGCCTTTTAATTCCGTAGCGCGGATGACGCCATGTTCAATAGAGTACCCGTAACGGTTGATTTGAACCCGTTCAAGACCCGGGATAGACCGCACAAAGGCCTCCTGCACTTCAGCCGGCAGACCGGTGGAAATCCCGTTGGGATAATATTCGTCGGTGTCCAGCCCCTCCGGCTCCAGGAAAACATGATGGGAAGATTTCTCCCCGAACTTCTTGAGTTTATCTTCAATCGAAGGGCAATACCGTACACCGGTTGAATGAATCTGCCCCGAATACATGGGCGATAAATGCATATTGGCCCGGATAATGTCATGCGTTTTCTCGCAGGTCCGGGTGATATAACAGGGAAGGAGCCTCTGTTCCGGAGGGATAAACGGCGTCCGGAATGAAAACGGCAACGGCGAAGGATCCGAATGCTGGACCTCCAAAGCAGAGAAGTCGATCGTCTTACCGTCGAGTCTGGGAGGAGTCCCGGTTTTAAACGACAGGACTTCAAACCCGAGATCCGATAAACTGGCGGCCAAAGACACGCAGGCCGGCTCATCAATGCGCCCGCCCGGGATAATAGTCCGGCCGATATGAATGCGTCCGTTTAAAAACGTCCCGCCGGCGATCACAACCGTCGGGGCGCCCAGCATCAGGCCCTGGCGCGTCTTGACTCCGGTGATCCGGGAACCGCGGCTCAGCAACGTACAGGCCTCGTCTTCCAGGACCGTCAGCCGCGCCTGCCGGCGGACAATGCCCTGCATATATTCCCGATATCGTTTACGGTCACTTTGGCACCGGCTGGAACGGACGGCCTGTCCTTTCGAGGCGTTCAGCCTCCTAAACTGGATGCCGGTGCGATCGGCGGCTAAAGCCATTTCCCCGCCCAGGCAGTCGATCTCCTTGACCAGCTGCCCCTTGCCGACGCCCCCCACCGCCGGATTGCAGCTCATCTGCCCTATCGTGGAAAAAGACAACGTCAACAAAAGCGTCTCACAGCCCATACGGCTCGCCGCCAAGGCCGCTTCAACCCCCGCATGGCCTCCCCCCACCACGACACACTGATATTCCCGGTCAAACATAAAGGTCTCTTCCGTTATTTTTTATTCATCGTTAATGCCAGGACAGAATTCATGACCGCAAAAATAAACGACAGGAATGCAATCAGATTTAAATCCTCATATTGAAAATCCTTAAAAGTGGCCGCAAAAACGGCCAGAATCGTCAACCCCCATAAAAAATACATGAAAATTGTTATAGCTTTGTGCATACACAATCCTCACCTTGGGTCTAAGGTTAATTTATTAAGCTAACGCTAAATGATTGATTTGTCAATATTTTCGTTCTGCCCCGCCAGCCCCAACCAGGGTTCGCGCATTTCAGCCGCTCCTCCCAATAAGCTGTTAAAGACTGAGGCAGACCTCGAGGATTCGAAGTGACAACATTTTACTTGGGGGCTCGACAGGAATCACGAACGACAAGCTGCGGGGTTAAAACCATCTGAACCGCGGATTTCTTTTTCCCGGACATAATATTCTGCAGATATTTCACCGCGTATTCGGCCATCTGAAACAGCGACTGCCGGATTGTGGTCAAAGCAACAGGGCCATAAAGGCTGGCCGGATTATCGTCGAATCCAATCACAGATATATCGTCAGGCACCTTCATTCCTCTCTCCTGTATCACAGCCATGACCTCCAAAGCCATATCATCGCTGGCTACAAAGATCGCGGTCGGCGGCTGAGGAAGCGCCAGAAGCTTCTCCGTCGCACTCCGGGCACTGCGGCGGGAATAATCCCCTTCCAGCACATATTCATCCTTCACCGGGATGTTTTCCTTCTGAAGCCCCTGCCGGAAGCCCTCAAAGCGCTGCAACCCGGCCTGCGTCTGCAGAGTACCGGTAACCGTGGCGATGCGCTGGTGCCCCAAGCTGACAAGGTAATCGGCGGCAATGCGGCCGCCTGCCACATTATCGATCCCGATATAATTCACATCCAGGTCATCCACGACATTATTAATGACCATACAAGGGATATGGGCGGCCAAGGTCTCTTCAACCTGCTTCCGGTTCTCAATAATATCGGCAAAAATGACGCCTCCAACGCTATTCGTATTCAGCGGATTAAAACCATTGGTAATATGAAAGACCAAATCCAGACGCATGGTCTCGCAAGCATGCCCCACACCCCGGATAATTTCGATGGCATAAAAAGAATAAAAAATTCCGGGATACCCGGGCATGACCAGCCCGATAGCATTATTCGTGCCGCTGGCCAGACGCTGGGCGCTGACATCCGGCTTGTATTTCAAAGCCGCAATCGCTTCTTCTACTTTAGAACGGTTATGCTGGCTGACGGTGGGAACATTATTAATGACACGCGAAACGGTCGTAATGGAAACCTTAGCGCGGCGGGCGACATCTTCTATGCTGACTTTACGTTGCCTGGTCACGTTATCCTGAATTATCGTACAGCGTCACCCACACGGATGGAGGTGACTTTGTTTTTAATATCCGCGGCGGCAATGTCTTTACGCACCTGGATCACTTCCAGAGCCGCGACATACTCTGCCCCCCGGTAAACACTCATGTTGTCCCCGAGCTTGAGGCCGTCATTCTGGCCTAAATCAACGATAACAAAATTATTTTCATCATTCACGGAAACAATATTGCCGTCAAACCCCGGAGCGGGCAAGACGACTTCCGGGGCTCCCCCGCTCTTTTCTCCAACGCTGGAAACGACAATCGGCGGAAGCTCCACGGCCTTGGAAGACGCTCCTGACATCTGAAAATTTTTCTCCAGGCTATCCTTAATTTGCCATATCTCATCAATGCGGTTTTGAATGACATGCTCGGTTTCCATCAGCTTCCGCTCCACGTCCTTCTTTTCATCCTGCAGGCGCACAATACTCTTCTCCAAGGCGACTTTAGTCGAGCTCAAATCTTTGATCTGCGACCGCAAGTCCATGTTTTCCTCGTTAAGTTTCGCGAAGCGGCCATTTAAAAACTCCTTATCATTTTCCGCCCGGGCCAGGGCCAGAGATAAATTGTCCGCCAAATCTTTCCCGTGTTTGATTTCCCGTTCAATGGAATCTTTGGTGGTAACCAACTCCGAGATTTCCAGCTCCAGGTCTGAATTTGATTTTTTTAAGGCTTCCAGCTCGAGCATATTGGCATCCAGTTTCTGTTTTAAAGCATTCACTTCCAGCTCAAGGGAGGTTTTCTCGCGGATGACCTGCGCCCAATAAGTTTCATTATCCGGCGGCACATCGGGGGTATTGTTCGCCGATATTTTCTGACCGGAAGACGGCAGTTCCGGCTTGTTGTCTGCTACGGGACTGACTGGAGCACCCGTCCCCGGAGGCTCCACCGGCGCGCCGGTTTCCCGGTCCACATATTTATAGACGATTTGCGGTTCGGACTTTTCTTTCGTCTTAGACAACAACGTGGTCCGCTCTTTTTCCAGCGCTGCTATTTTTTCCTGCAAGACATTCCGTTCGCTGGTCAACTCCGAGATCTGTTTGTTAAGGGACTCCACATCACCGTCGAAAGAACTCAAGCGTTCTTCGAGCTCGGCTTTCTTTTTCTCAACATCTTTCAGCTTTTCCTGCAGGTCTTTATTTTCAAGGATGTATTTTTTCTCCCGCTGCTGGAAATCATCGACTTGCTTCTCCAAAGATATTTTTGATTTATCAGACTCTTGTTTCTGAAGGGTAATGTACGTTAGCAATCCGACGGAGACAAAAAGCAATAAGAGCAAAAAAACTAAGATAGACTTTGCAGCTCTCGACATATCATCTCCTTATGATAAGAATATTTATAAGCTTGATATGAATATAACAAAGGATAGGAAGCAGCACAAGAAAAAAAGAAACAAAATGCGGATAGAAATAACCCGGAGAATGATCCTGCAACGACAACGAGGGGCCATCATCACACCAAGAAGGATCCGGAGGAAAGATCGACGAGCTTGCCGCGTCAAACCCGCCGATAACGGCAAACAAAAAAGGGGCCGGTTTCCCGGCCCCTTTTAAAAAAACCATTGCAGGAGATGTTTCTGTTATTGATATTGAATATTATCCAGATAAAACATGCAGGTGTCCGGATTGACGTCCACATTCGTCGACCAAGAAAACCCGCCGCTCACGTAAGATAAATCACGGCCCCGCAAATCGATTGTATATTTGCGCCATTCGTTTGTCAAAATCACCGGCCCGATGATCGCCATATCGGAATCCGGGAAATCTCCGGTAATCCCGCCCATTTTAAATTCCTCAATACGTTCGCCGCCTTTCTCCCCTTTCGCCCAAAAACTCAGTTCCCGTGCGCCGTCAAGGTTAAACCCGCCTTTGCGATTGCCCCAGTTATTCGCCGGGTTCAGCCAATAAATACCCGCCCATTTCTGGTCATCCTTCGAGCAGGCGACGTCATACTCAACACGAATACATGTTTTACCGTCATAGCAATTTTCCTGCCACGCGTCGTTAAAATTGATGCATTTCCCGTTCGGCATAAAACCGGAAGGGACAAAATGATTTCCCCGGGACCCTTTATCTTGGTATACCAGGAACGGCTGAAAACTGGTTTCTTCCTGTGTAACATTTCGGTTAGGCTGCCCCTCTGAACTCACCCGGGAACCTTGGTTGCAGCCCCCGCATACGAGCAGAAAACACAGCCCCCCAAAAAAGACAGTCTTATTCATAAAACATCTCGCCCTTTCATTAAAATCATTTCCCATCATCTAAAATTTAATTCATTGCAGGATAATAAAGAAAAACAGGATCCCCAAGTTGAGGAACACCCTTAAGGATCCTGTTTTAAAAATACGGATCAATCCAGAGGACAAAAAAGAGGATAAATTATTCTTCCTCCAAAGCCTCCAGTTTCTGTTGGGCGCCTTCCGCCGGCTTCCAGAACCAACCCTTGGGGTCCCAGCACTGTGAAAAATAATAGTCATCAACCAGTTTCTTGAAATTCTTCTTGGCTTCCTCTTTGTTACCGGCATTCAAATAAGCTTCGCCTCTGATAAAAAGGCAGGTCCCGACATCATTCAGCGCCCAGTATGAAAAAATCTTGTCTTTCGACTCCCAAGCGTATTCGGTCATGGATTCCTGCATCTCTTTAGCTTTCGCCTCATAAAGCTCCAAACACTTATTCGTGTAAGCGATAACGCTGTCCAAATCCTTATTGGCAAGGGCTTCCCATCCTTTAACGGTCAACGTCATAGACGTATAGTCGCCGAAATCCAGATTGGAGCCGGATTCGATCATGGCGATCTTTTCTTTTGAGGCCTCGGCCGGTTTCCAAAACCACCCCTTCGGGTCCCAGCATTGACCATACGTATACTCGTCCACCACCGTCTGATACGCCTTCACCGCTTCGTCCGTCATTTTAGCTTTACGGTACGCTTCCCCCTGGATAAACAGGCCGGTCGCAATATCGTTCAATGCCCAATATGAAAAAATTTCATCGTTCGTACCTGTCGGATAAGCTGTCAGGCTGGCCTGCATCTTTTTGGCCTGCTCGGCGTATAATTCAACGCATTTATTCGTGTAAGCCAAAACGGCCTCCAAGTCGTTTTCCCCTAAGGCCTGCCAGGCGTTCGTGATCAATGTGACAGAACGGTAATCTCCAAAATTATAGGCAGCGGCGGGCACAGGAATGGCTAAAGACACGCCCACCATGGCCATCATCATGCATAATAAAATCTTTTTGTACATCTCTCATATCCCTCCAGTTGGTTAAACGCGATTTCCTTTCAAATGAATTTCTTATATCAAGACCCCTATGCCTTCCGAGGTAATCTAACGTGAAGGTCAGATACGGGTAATAAAAAAATTAATCAGTTCTCCACACCCCCTCTCCTATTAAGATATATACCCAAAAACAACGCAGTAATTATAGCATTTTTACCCGTTATTTAGCAAATTGAATCTTAACCCAACTCCGGTCTTCAGTTCCAAGCTTCCTTGTAAAACTCATAACTCTTGCGAAGCTGACGCATAAACGGGCTGTGGGTCCCGTTGCCCTGACTTGTAATGCCAAACCATTCCTCATAATAATACCCTCCGGGGAAAGGCCCGATGGCATCCGAGCGGCGGTCATGATAAAACGGCTCGTAATTCTTCCACCATTCATCCGTCCACTCAAAGACAACCCCTCCCAGGGCGTTCCCGGCCCCTTCCGCATGACCCGCCATATTGGCTTCAATATCATGCCAGTTGCCGCGATGATAGTTCATCTGCGCCTCCTCGCCCTCCACTTTCGTGAGATGCTTGGCATAGGCCGGGCAACCGTATTCTGTAATAAAAGCCGCTTTCCCGGTTGCCTCCTGAACCTGTTGCCAAAAAGCGCCAAAACCATAATCCCCCCGGTAAACATTGGCCGAAAAAATATCAATATCCGGCGTGTTTTTCGCGAAAATATCCAAATACAGGGTATCGCCGTTACATAAGGCGACCGGATGATTCGGATCAATGCTCTTGATCATTTTAGCCACCTCGTTGGCAAACTTGTAATACGCTTCCGGTTTTTTGTCCGCGTTAGAGGCGACCCCGTAATTATTCTCGTTTCCCAAAAGCCAAAACAAAAGATACGGCTCGTCCTTATGTTCCATGACCATCTGGCGGACGGATTCCATCATATTCTTCTGATGTTCCGGATTTTCATAATCGGTCCCCTCAAACCAGGATGCCCCGGACCCCAAAGTATATTTTCCGAGGAAGTCGCCTAAAATCACCCGGATACCATGTTCTTCATAAAGCTTACGGAAAACCTCTTTATTCGGTTTAATCGGCTGCTGGTATTCGCGGATCGTGTTGCCGCCCATCTCCTTAATCAGTTGGAAATCCCCGACCACCGGCTCGTCAGGATCCTGCTGATTGTTGCCGTTTCTATCGACCCAGGAATCATAAGGTCCGTCCGGCTTGCCGTTTTTATTCGTGTCTTCATACATCCAGGATACCAAGGTCCCCTTGTCCGGACTCTGGCCGATTTTGGTCGGAGCATAAGTAATCCCTTTAATAACATAGGGGTTGCCATCGACAAGAAGTTGCCAGTGCCCATTATCATACTGAACAAGCGCCACCTTGCCTTCTCCCAAACGCCGGGCAACATTCCGTAACGGCACCTTTTTGGGATCCAGGTTCAGGACTCCCTTCACCTTGTCCCTCCAGCCCCTTTCCTGAACGACTCCCGGATATGTGACAACAACGTCATTGCTCACATCGTTGTCAAAACCGTTTTTAACTTCTATTTTCATCCACTTCACTTTTAAATTCAATTCCGGATGAGAACGCACCAAATAAATAATTTTAGAAACCGCGGCCTGGGCCGGATACCAGGGCGTCTGCCAGTAAGTCCACCCGACCGTTTTTGGAAAATGGACAACAACGGCCTGGTAGGTTTTAATGGCTTCATAATACATCTGCGCTTTTTCAAAAATCATCCCCAGGTAAAAAAGCTTGACCCCACCGGGTTCCGGAGCCGTCGCCCATTTATAAAAAGCTGCCTCCAGGTCATCGCTATGGACAAAATCCCAGTGGCTTCCTTCCAGGCGGCCTTCCTTCTTGGCCTGTTTATATTTCGGGTCCTTAAACACATCGGCGGTATTAGGGTATATCCCTTCTCCAACGGCTTCCTTCAGGCCCTTAAGATCGTTGATCTGATAATGATACCGGTCCGTCCCCACGTCCAGGAACTCGCCGTATTTATGATAATCGACCACTTGGTCTGTCCCCGGGAACGCCAGCGAGGGGAGGGTCTTCAACCGTGTCGGCGGCTCCTCCACCTCCTCCTCAACTTTCCCGGTCATGACATCAATACTCGCCTGGCTCTTTTCCGCCACCGACCAGTACGACCCGCGGGAAGGGTCCCAGGCCTGCGCCCAAGGATATTCATCGATGATCTTCTGGAAGGTCGCGATCGACTCTTCCGTACGTCCATAATTCATCATGGCTTCCGCCTGGACAAAAAAGAGAGTGGCCACCGCATTCAAATAAGAAAAATCCTTTTCCTTGCCGCGCCCGGGGAATCCGGACAAGGACGCCTCCTCTTTGCGGGCCTCGGCGTCAAAAAGCGTTAATGCCACCTCCACCAGCTTATCCAGCTGCTCCAGTTTTCTCTGACTGGACAGTTCCCACGCCTTCCGGACAAAATCATCCGGGGTCGCCCCGGCTTCAAGTTCAATATCCGCGTAAGGGAAATCCCCGTCTGCCGGCAATATAATCATATTCTCTTCCGCAGGAACATCCTGCGCGACATCCCCCTCAGGGCTCCCACTCTCTTCCGCCGCCGCTTCAACCGCCGGAGATTCTGTTTCCGCCGCTGGAACGGCTTCTTCCGGAAGGTTCCCGGCCGCGGCTTCAGAGCCCTGGGCGTCCTGCTGTGCCGTGTCCGGCACAGGCGAGTTCTCCTGCTCCGCCGGCTCTTGCGCCTCGACGGTCGTTTGAACAGCCGGGCTTTCGCCATCCGTTTCCTGAGCATAACCGAATGTCGCCGGGCTTAACAGGCAAATTCCCGCTAAAAGTATTAATAACCGCGACACAGTTTTTTCCCCTTGATTACTTTTTTTCACAATAAAAACCCTCCCAGTTTTGATTATCCAACAACAGCGCCGGATGATAATCCTTTAATAATATGCTTCTGCATCAGAAGATAGACCACAATAATTGGCACGGCAGCGATGGTCAGCCCCGCCATCAAAAGAGGATAGTCCGAAAGGTATGTCCCCTGAAAAACCATAAGCCCCCTTTGGATCGGCATAATGGTGGGATGATTGGGAATGTCATTCAACAACAACATCGCCAGGATATACTCGTTCCAGACATTTAAGGCGTTAAAGATCACGATAACGGCAATAGCCGGCCTGGCCAACGGGATAGCCACGTGCCTCCATATCCCCAGTTTCGAGCAGCCGTCAATACGGGCGGCGTCTTCCAGGTCCGGCGGCATCTTGTCAAAAAACGTCTTTAAAAGCAAAATACTCAAAGACAGGCCCACATTGATCATGCAAAGCACATACCCCAGTTGCCGGATAAAGGGATAAGGCGAATTAATGAATCCCAGCTTTGTCATCAATACCGTTAACGGAACGAAGCTTCCCGGCAGGGGGATCATCATGGCTATGACAAACATGTAAAAGAAAAAATTTTTTCCCGGGAATTCCAGGCGGGAGAAAGCATAAGCGGCCAGGGAGGACACCAGCACGATCCCTATGACGACGGAAACCGTGTAGATAAGGCTGTTGAGCGAATACATGGCGAACTGCCCCTGCGTCCAGGCCTTCACGAAATTATCAAAATGGATCTCCGCCGGAATCAGGGATTTATCCGTAAAAATCGTTTTGTTGCTCATCAGCGCCGAACGTGCCATCCAGAATAACGGAAATAAACAGGTGATCGTCACGGCCAGGAGAAGAACGTGAATCAATGTTGCTTTAACGCCCCGGATCACTTTATATTTATTAATCATGCCCTTTCCTTTTTAAGCCTGTTTCATTCGTTCGGATATTTTCTTGAGGACAAATGACACCGCTATTAAAATCATCCCGAAATTAACGCCCATGGCGCAAGCATAGCCGTACCGGTTCTGCCCGGTCATGGCCGCCAGGATCTTGGTGACCGGGACAGCGGTGTAGTCCCCCAGCCCCGCGCTGCCCGCCAGGGTCAGGATAAGGACAAAGGCCTGCATGGCCCCGAGGATCGTTAATATCATCACCACCACGATAACCGGAAGCATCATCGGAACCGTCACGTTTTTAAAAACACTGAACGAACCGGCGCCGTCCACCCGCGCCGCTTCATAGAGTTGGCGGTCAATCGTCTGCAACCCGGCCAGGAACATAATAAACCCCCAGCCAAATCCCTTCCAGGAATGGACCACGGCGATACAGGTTAAGACCGTCTTGGGATTGGACAGCCAATTGGTAATAAGGTTCGAAAATCCGATTTTGGCCAGGGCAGTGTTAAGCAGACCGATATGCTGGCCGTCCTGCATGCCGGAATAAAGGATCCAGGACCAGATGAGTCCGACCACGACTTCGGAAAGCACCGGCGGGATAAAAAAGATCACCCGGTAAACCCCTTTCATGAAAATTTCCTGGTCGCAGGCCAGGGCCAAAGCGAAAGCCAAAGCGTTCTGGAAGGTCAGGGCGATGAGGGTGATATAAGCGGCGTTCCACATGGATTTCCACCACCCATGGTCCGATATCAGTTCCTTAAAATTCTCAAAACCAATATAAGTTCTGACCAGGCTAATGCCGTCCCATTCCTGCAGGGACAGTTTAAATATTTCATAAAAAGGGACAATATAAAATATACAAAAGATAAGAACGGCAGGCAGGACAAAGGCGAAACTTTCCAGTTGATCCCGGAATTTCGGGAGAGAAAAACTGCTTTGTTGGGACAAAGACATTATGATTGGTTTCGTTTTAAAAAACTATTTATTTGCGTTTTTGTTTCTTCGCCATCTCGCGTTCTTTGACGCTCTGCACTTCCTGGGCGACCTGTTCCGGAGTTTTTTCTCCTATAATAATCGATTGGATCCCCTTGTCAAACGCTTCGATCACCAGAGGATCTTCATTCAGCGGCCATATCGTCGGATGAGTGGTCGCGTCCATCGCCCGGGCGAACTCCGAAAGCACGTCGGGGATATCGGTCAGAGCATACCGGTTAGCCGGCAGATTCAGCGTTTCTTTTGATAAATACGCCTGCTGTTCCTTGGCGGAAAGCCATTTCAGAAAAGCAACCGCTTTATCCTTTTTATCAGAAGAGTTATTGACGACAAAGGATGACCCGGCCCCCCCCCAAATCCGCATGGGAAGATCATGATTATATTTAGGAGGAAGCATAACCCCGTACTCCAACTCCGGGTTCATTTCGTTGTAGACATTCACGCACCAGGACCCGTTAAACGCAAAGGCGGCCCGGCCCAGAGCGAAGTCCTGTTCCGCATACTTATTGGCCTTGGTCACAATCCCTTCCAGCAAAGCGCCTTTTTGCCGCAGCGTATCAAAAACCCGGAACACTTCAACCCACTCGGGGTCGGTATACGGCACTTTCCCCCGGAACGTGTTCATGACCTTGTCTTCCCCCATAATATTAAACGCATAATTAGACGCAAAACAATCCGCCATCCACAACTCACCCCAGCCGGAAACCAGCCCGGAAACGCCCACCCGGTTCAAGGCCTCAGCGGCCGCCAGAAATTCCTCTAACGTCTGTGGCGGGTTTGCCACGCCGGCCTTCTCCAAAAGTTTCTTGTTATAAAGCATCTGAATATTGGTCACATCGATAGGAACGCCGTAAATTCCAGGCTCAACATTATAGACATTGCCTTCTTCAAAACGGTTGGCGGACAAGGCTTTGGGAAACATGCTTTTCTCCCACGCGCCGTCATCCTTCGTGAATTCCTCGCTCAAATCGGCGATAAATCCGCTTTCAATAAACGTCGCAAACACGGCCTTCTTATCCAGGATGCCGAAAACATCCGGTAAAATATGCGCCTGGGCAGCCGCGATAATTTTCTGGGAATACACGTCAGAAGGGGCATACAGTTCAAAAACCACTTCCACCCCGGTCTCTTCTTTGTAGCGTTTGGCCAGCTCATTTAAAGCATCATGCCGGTCGGTCATCCAGTGCCACACCGTAATCATGTTTTTATTCGGCGCAACCGCCGGACCGCAACTCTGACAACTTCCGATAATGGCCGCTAAAACACAAAGACCGATCACCAACAGCAATTTCCCTTTCATACCCGCTCCTTTAAATGAGGCCCCAATAAAAAAAAATCAAAGTGTAAGAAAATCCTTTAGGCGTGAGATTAAAATCATTGGGACAAAGAAATTAAACACGATATATCTGAAATAAAAACAGATGACGGCGTATTCTATCACGCATGTTTTATTTTGTCAAAAAGCCTTCCTCTCTTATATAATCAAAGGGATGCTCTGTTCTCAATGCCCCGCAGCAGGCTGCGGGGCATATAACCAAGAGCCTTCGACTCGCTGAAGGATCAATTCGCATATTGAGTTTACACTCCCTTGGGAGTGGGGTATTCAATCAGCATCCTTCGGCTCGTTCGCTTGGGCTCACTCGCCTGAAGGATCAATTCGCATGTAGAGTTTACACTCCCTTGGGTCGTGTAAACTCAATGCTCATGGAATAAAAAAGGCGCATGCCCCGCCTCTATCCGAGGACCACCTTAACGCGATGAACCTGACCATCTTTAACGGGCACAACAACATCCCCGTCTATGACTTGCCCGTCTACCGTTATCGTCTTTTCGCCTTTTTCTTTTCCAAGAGGGTTCAAAATTTCTATTTCGTAAATATCCCCCCTGAACGGGCGCCGGACAAAACATTTTTTCCATTGCGGAGGCAGGCACGGGTCAATTTTGAGTCCCTCGAAATCCCGGCGGATCCCGCAAATCCATTCAGTCGCCAGCATAAAATTCCAACCGGCCGTTCCCGTAATCCAGGTAAAAGCGCCTTCCCCATACCGGTAGGGGTTGCCGGGGCCGACCAGATATTCCGCAAACACATAGGGTTCGGTTTTATAAAGCTCCATATTCTTCTGTTTATTGGGCATAATCTTACACACCGCCTCGTAAGCTTTCGCTCCGTACCCGGCCATGGCATAACCGACAGCCATGAAGGTGGCCGCATGGCAAAACACGGCCGCGTTTTCTTTGGTGCCTTCTGAAAACATGCTGATCCGGCCCAGCCTTTTGACCCAATCTGAAAAGGCGGGAGCAAAAAGCGCCAAACCGTGCGGGCCGTTCAAGTGCTTGTCCACGGCCTGTATAATTTTCTTAAGCCGTTCGCCCCCCGCGACGCCGGAAAGAATCGCCCAGGCCTGCGTGTTCAAGAATATTTTACCTTCTTTATCCTGCTTGCTCCCGTAAACCTGCCCCTGATCATCAAACCCTCGGGAATACCATTCCCCATCCCATCCGGCATTATTAATGCGTTCCGTCATGGTTTTAGCCATTTGCAGGTATTCGGATTTTTTTTGTTCTTCGTTCACCAGCTGACAGAGTTCGGCCAGCATCTTCAAGGAACGGACCAGCGCCTGGGCCAGCCACACGCTTTCCCCGCGGTGCTTAATGCCCGCGGCGTCAATCGCGTCGTTCCAGTCGGCGTGTCCGATGCGGGGCAACCCTTTTTCACCGACATCATTAAAACAAAAACTTAAATTCTTTTCCAGGTGCTCCAACAGCGTCCCTTCCCCGTCCGTCTGCGCGCCGCCCTGATAATTCGGATCGACCTCCCAGCCGTTGATCCACTTATCCTTCAAATAAGGGACGTATTCACAGAGGATATCCTTGTCCCCGGTTTCCTTAATATAAGCCGTAACCGTGGTCGTCAGCCAGACCGGATGGTCTTTGTTGGGGAGGAATTTATGCGGCCCCGCTGTTTCCGACCACCCGGGAGCGGAGGTGCCGTCCCGCCGGATCAGGGAGGCCAGCTTCAATATCTTTTGACGGGTCAAAGCCGGGTTAATGGACACGACCGCTTCGGAGTCCTGGGCAGAGTCCCGGTAGCCCCGGCCGCCGGACCCTTCGTGATAAAAACTCGGGGAACGCGACCATAGGTTACAAATATAAAGCTGGTATTTGACCCATACATTAAATAAAGTATTAAAATCCTTGTCCGGCGTTTCCACCACAATATTGTCTGTAACCCGCTTGAGCCACAGTTCTTTCGTCTTCTCCAGTTCGGCTCTGGCCTGCTTCAGATCGCGATACTTGGCGATAAGTTTCCCGATACCCGGGATGTCCGGGGTCTGCCCTAAAACAACAGAAAATTCCTTAGTTTCCCCGGGCTTAAGCGTCACCGTGTGTTTAAAAGCCCCGATGCCGTCTTCCCCGGAGCACAACGGGAAATTCTTGAAACGCCCTTCCAGCACCGCGTCCGGCCTCTCTTCAGAATTATACCGCCCCAGAAACGCGTCTTTTTGCGTACAGCACCCTTTCACCGCCAGGGACGATGAGAAATAAATCAGGGAATCAAACGGCTGAATATTCATCCCCTGCCATTGCGCTGTTTTTTTGGCGAAAACGGCCTTATGCCCTTTATCAAACCAAACCCGCGTGTACAGGTTCATGATGTTCCGGTAGCGGATCTCCTCATGATAATCCCCGATCAGGAATTCCACGTAGGGATAGAGCTCCAGTTTCTTCTCTTTTTTGGTCTGATTGGAGATTTTGACCAGCCAGACTTCACAGGAATCATGCTCCGGGACGAAATAAGTCACCTCCGAATGAACACCGTTGTTAACCGCAGCAATCGTCGTATACCCCAACCCGTGCCGGCACTCATATTTCTGAGGTTTAACCCGCAGGGGCTGATAAGTTAAGGACCAGGCCTTTGTCCCTTCCCGCATAAAAATGTATTTCCCGGGCCGGTCAAAATGCCAGTTTTCTGGCGCCCAGCGGGTTATCCGGTTTGTCCGGCAGTCTTTATAAAAACTGTATCCTCCCGCGCACTGGGAAATGATGCTGCAATAGGTTTCATTCGTAAGATAATTAATCCATGGCCGCGGGGTTTCCGGCGTGCAAATCACATATTCCAATCCCGACTTTGAAAAAGAACCGTACTTCATAGCTATAAACCTTTCTTCCCGGTAAAATATTTTTTATTTTTAAAATCAAAAGAATAAGGGGGATGATATCATAGAGAAAAAATGCGGTCAAGATTTTTCCGGCATTAATTAAAGCGGCTTAATAGACAACGCCGGAAAGCCGCGCCTGCAGCGGCTATCGGGTAACCCCATCCCGCAGGAATAAAAAAAGCCCCCAGGGCTACTGTTCCGCGACTTTATCCTGAAAATATTTCACGGCTTCCACCAGGGTTTCTTCCAGAAGCTTCGGGGTTTCTTCAAGATGCTTCTTGCCGGTGGGGCTGGTATAAAAATTGATCAAATCCTGGATTTCTTCAGACGTATAATATTTAGAATACAGGGGAATGAGCCTTTCGATAATTTCATCCGGTATTAATATCTTGCGCAGCTGCTCCTGCGTCTCCGCAGGAGCCTGTTCGATAATCTGATTAAAAATCTTCTGCATGTTGTTCCGGGCCAAATTGGCTTCCAGCAACTTCAGGATCAGCTCTTTTTTCTGAGCCGACTCCTTCTGCTTTTCTTGTTTCTCCTGTGCCACATCTACATCCCGGGTCACTTTCTCAATTTCCGATAAATAATACGTCAGGATCTTTTTATCCACCAGCACCTTGATCGAATATTTGCTCTCCTCCAAAATCTTCCCGGAAACCTCTTTCCCGTTTTTTAAAAAGATCACATCCGCCCAGAGTAGACCGGGGGATAAAAGCAACGCCAGCAGTCCCGCCCCAACACGATTCTTCATAACAAACTCCTTTTTAAAAAATAAATGTCTCGTCTGTTATTTCAAAAACGCAGGCACCGGGCCGCAAGAACACGGAGCCATCCCGAAGCACATAGAAGTTGCAGCCATGCTTTATCTATGTTAGGATAATGCCCATGTTAACACAAATGAAGGAAAAAATCGACCAAAGTTTAGAAGCGTTTTTAAACAAAGCTTACAAAGATTACCGGCTCGATCAGATTGACCCTATTCTTTTTCAAAGCATCCGGGATTTCATCCTCCGGCCCGGGAAACGCATCCGCCCCCTGCTTCTCATCTGTAGCTATAAAGGCTACTGCCGCAAAAATATCAGGTTGAGCCCTTCCATTTATTACGTTTCCACCTGCATCGAGCTTCTCCATAACTTTATGCTGATACACGATGACATCATTGACCGGTCTGAACTGCGCCGGGGGAAACCGACCATGCACAAAATGCTGGAGAAAGCCGTCAAGACCAGCGACCGCCGGCGATTGGGATCTGACTTAAGCATCGTGGCGGGAGACATTGTGTACGCCCTGGCCATTGACGCTTTCCTCTCCATCCATGAAGAGCGGAGCCGCAAAGAACGGGCGCTGCAATATTTCATTCAGACCGCCGTCTTCACAGCCATGGGGGAATTCATTGACACCCTGCACGGCGTGAAAGCGCTGCCCCAGGTTGCCGAGGCAGATGTCTTCCTCAACTATTCCCTTAAAACAGCACGTTATACCTTTGACGGCCCGCTGGTCGTGGGGGCGATCCTGGCCGGAGCCGGCGAGCAGGACATCCGGCTTCTGGCGGAACTCGGGCTGCAGATCGGGCAGGCGTTTCAGATTCAGGATGACATCATCGGAGTATTCGGAACGCAAAAGGCCATCGGGAAATCTGTCTTAAGCGACATCGCCGAATCCAAAAAAACTTTATTGGTGTGCCGCGCGCACAGCCAGCTTAAAGGAAAAGAAAAAACCCGGTTTACGGAAATATTCACCAAGCCAAAAATAACGCATAAAGACCTGCTGGCCGTCCGAAAAATTTTCATAGAAACGGGGAGCCTGGCCTACAGCCTGGAACACATTCTGGCCCGGCTCCGGAAAGCAGAAGCCATATTTCAACAACTGCAAATTAAAAAACAATACCGCCGTTATATCGAACAACTCCTTTTGCAATCCTTCCACCAAAGCCGGGCTGTCGCTGAACAAAACGGCCTCTCTTTCTAAAACACCTGTCTTCTCTTATATAATATAAGGCATCAACGTGTCCAGCACGAGCCGCCCCCGGTCCGTCACCTTCCAGAGCCGACCCCCCGCGCTGGACTCCTGGTCCAACCACCCCTCCTGAATCAAAGACCCAACCCTTGCCTCCAAGGATTCCGGGACCGCCACTCGGTAGCGTTCTTCCAGCTGTCGCACATCCACGCCCTGGTTCATCCTCAAACCGAAAGCAATCGCTTCTCTGAATTGCTGTTCGGACGTTAACATTTCATATCCCTCTTCCGGATTCACATTTTTTTCAACGGCCGTCATATAGGCCTTCAGCTGGGAGGTGTTCCAACTCCGCCGGCCGTGGCGGTGCGAATGCGCGCCCACACCAAGCCCGATGTAATCTCCCCCCAGCCAGTAATTCTTATTATGGAACGACTCCATCCCGGGACGACAAAAATTGCTGATCTCATACTGTCCGTACCCGTCCCGCACGAGTCTCTGCCGGGCCTCCTCGTAAAACACGGCTTCGGTATCCCGGGGTAACGGCTGAACCCCCCGTGAAAAAAAACGGCTGTGCGGCTCCACGCTTAACGAATACAGCGACACATGGGCGCAGTCCAGGTCAGCCAGTTGTTTCACGTCGCTTTCAAGTTCTGCTAAAGTCTCCTCCGGGAAGGAATACATCAGGTCCACATTAATATTCTTTAAAGGCGCCGCTTTAAGCGCGGTCACGGCCCGGGCCGATTGTTCCGCCGTATGCGTGCGCCCCATCCACCGCAAATATTTTTCATGACATGTCTGCACGCCGAGGCTCACGCGATTCACTCCCAAAGACAAAAGGAACTCCGCTTTCGCGGGATACATCGTCTCCGGATTGGCTTCCAGTGTTATTTCAAGCCCGGGGACGAAATCAAAAAATTCCGCGAGCCCGTCAAAAAGTTTGCGCAGCTGAGCCTCCGTCAACAAGCTGGGTGTCCCTCCTCCGACATAGAGAGAGCCGATAGTTTCCCCTCGATACCGCCGGGCCTCGCCCAAAACACAGTCCACGTAACGGTCCGCGTGATGTTCCTTAGCCACAGCAACAACAAACGAACAGTAGAAACATTTTCTCGAACAAAAAGGAATATGAATATATAATGACGGCATTTTTAAAAATGTTTTGGAGGTAAAAATTTTTTATTTGACACCGCGCTCATAAATCCGGCCGCACTGGCGCAATTCCCGTCGAGAAAAAGACAAAAAATCATTTTAAGCTAAAAATATTTACAAAAAAATGAAAAGAATTTTTATTAAAAAATATAAATTATTTTTTGCATCTTATTATGTGTGTGTTATTATTTAAGTAACAATATTAAAAATTTCTTTCACGAAAGGAGAAAGGAACATGCCAGTAAAAAAGAAAGCAGCCAAGAAAAAAACAACCAAGAAAGTCGCCAAGAAAAAAGTTGCAAAGAAAAAAACTGCTGCTAAAAGAAAATAGTTTTTACCATACTCCTTGAAAACCCCCTGAGTTCCTCAGGGGGTTTTCTTTTTCCCTTAACGATTATGCGACTCTGCTTGATTGACCACCCTATCGTCATTATACTATAAGAATCATGATTCACCGGATTAAAAATCAGGCCGTCCTCATTCCTTTTTTCCTGACGATTCTGCTCGTTATCGCGTTCTACGATGTCGTCTTCCTGAACAAAACCTTGAAAGTCACGACCGCCAACTCCCAGGCACTGCCAACCGGAGCTTACGGCCAGGAAAAGAACAAACCCAAATTTATTCCCGTAAACGGCACGGATTCTCCGGTCATGGAGGAGCCCGTGTACGAATTTATCAAACGCAACCTCAGGAAAGGCATCCTCCCTCTCTGGAATCCCCACCAAGCCTGCGGGTATCCGCTGATCGCCATGATTGAGGTCGGCATGTTTTATCCGTTAATGTTCATTCTCTATCTCTTCCCGGAACTTTTCGCGTGGGACATCATGATCCTTGCCCGGTTCCTGGTCGCCGGCTGCTTCACCTACTGGTTCATGCGCACGCTGGGGCTGAAAACAATCCCGTCTCTCTGCTCCGCCGTCGCCTTCATGCTCAGTGGGCCGCTTTTATCGCTCCAATATTGGACGACCAACGTTGACATCATCACGCCTTTCATCCTGCTGTCTCTGGAACGGCTGCTCCGCAAACAACGGCCGGCCGACACAGCGCTTCTCGCCGCCGCCGTCACATTCAGTATCCTGGGCGGGCATCCGGAGCATATTCTTCTGGTCAACTTTTACTGTTTCTGTTTCTTCCTATACCGGATTTTTGTATTCCGGCGTTCCTTACCGGTTAGACACGCAATCCAGCGGTATCTTCTGGCATATCTTTTAGCGTTTGGACTCACGGCGTTTATCACGTTTCCTTTCCTGAAAAATATTTTATTCGAACTCTGGCACGCGCATCCTCCCCGAGTCGGTCTTCTTTTGGAAGAACAACGCTCCCGCGCCCTGACCCTGGCGGTCCCGTATTTCTTCCAAAAGGTTCCTCTCACTTATCAGTGGGTTTTTTCCGGATGGTGGGGGGGCTATATCGGGTTATTGCCTTTTGCCCTGACTTTCTTAAGCTTTTTCAACAACCATAAAAAATACGCGAACGTGTTTTTCGCATTGATGGCTTTTCTGATCATCAGTAAACAATACGCCCTGCCCTACATCAACTGGATCGGCTATATTCCGGGTTTCAGCGTCTGCCGTTTCGGCCCGCACACGCCGGCCCTCGCCGCGTTCTCATTAGCCGTCTGCGCCGGCATGGGGGTCCGGGGCATCTTAAACGGCCGCCATTTATTTCTGAAAGGAGCGCCCTTCAGCCTGGGCCTGATCGGGATCGTGTCCGCCCACCTCATCCTGCTGAAAAATCCCGACGGACAGGACCAGGCTTTACGCGCAAGCCTGGCGGCGTTTTCTCTCATCGTCATCTTGCAAGGCCTCCTGTTTTGCCGGGATAAAAAAATTCTCACTAAACCCGTAACCGGTTTTTTGCTCCTGGCGGTTGTGTTCGGGGAACTCTTCTCTCACATTCACCGGGAAAGGCCGTTCAGATTCCAGTCTTTCGGCGACGTGCCCTATATTTCCTTTATTAAAAATCAACCCGAACGGGCCAGGAGCTACGGAAACTTCTGGGCTTTTTACCCGAACACCGCTTCCGGATTTGAGGTCGACGACCTGGGAATTTTCTTCAGCCTGGTCCCCAAACGTTTCGTCCGTCTGGTAAACACGCTTTTCGTCCCCCATCATTTCCGCGATGATCTGCGGCCGCCGGCCTTGAGAGCGATCCCCCTGCCTTTCAGCGAAAACATCCTGGACTTGCTCAACGTGCGCTACATTATCAAACCGGCGGATTCAACTTTTGAAAAAAAGTTTTCTCACTTTAAAAATGTGACAAAGGACTACACGCTTGTCTACCGGGAAAAAGTGAACGTCTACGAAAGACCCAGCGCTTATCCTCGCGCTTTTATTGTCCATAAAGCGGTTTTCCTGCCGGACGACGAACCATCCCTGCAGGTGCTGAAGCAGCTGAAAGATAAAAACCGCTATGTTGCCGTCATTAACCACCCGCCTGTCACGACGATCCAGCGCCTGCTGCAGGCGACCCCCCTAGAAGACCGCTCCGACGTTAAGATCACCCACTACTCCGCCAACCAGGTCATCCTGAAGGTTGCCATGCAATCTCCCGGGTTCCTGATGCTTAGCGACGCCTACCATCCGGATTGGCAAGTTTATGTAAACGGGGCGCCTTCCAAGATATTCCGCGCGGATTATTTTATCCGGTCCGTTTTCCTCTCCGCCGGGCATCATACAGTACGTTTCGTGTTTTCCCCGGCTTCCTTCAGAATCGGCGGCATTGTCAGCTGCGCGTCCCTCCTCGTCCTTCTCTTCCTGTGCGCTCGGCAGGTCCGAGATCATCGCCGGGCAAAGCCGGGCCCCGCAGCACACGGCCCCGCGGGGAACGTTTAAAAAACAAAAGGACAAACCAAAGTTTGTCCTTTTGTTTCCCTAAAAATAAAAATACAGCCAGCTCACATAGCGTTCTTTTTTCTGCCCGTTTTCCCGGATTTCTTTTTATCGGTTTTCTCGGCTTCTTTCTTTTTCTTTAACTGCAGCGCCTGATATTTCTCCGGCATATGATACTTCATCCATCCTTCCGCATACAATCTCAGCCATTCGTCCGTCGCCCTCTCAATGCCGATACTGTATCCTGCTTTCTGGCTTTCAATCCACAGATGCCGGTTAATTTCTTCAATAACCTGTTTATTTTTTAGCAATTCACGCACGTCGGTGATTTTCATACGCCCCTCCTTCGTGGTAAGAAAACTTAAGGCATAGAATTAGTTATGAAAAAAGACTTTATTCATTTTTCAAATTCCGCGCCAATTATATATCTTTAAAATAGAAAATTCAAAACTTTTTTTATATTTATATCACGCCAAAACGCTCTCGTGTTTTGAATCCCGGAGAAACATCACGGGGGAGCCGACAGCGTCTGTGACGCGGCGGATCGTTTCAAGGTCCGGGCTTTCCGCCATCCCGAATATATTCATATTCGCAGGGGGCGCCGCGCGGATGATCTCGGTAAAAATTCCTATCAGAACCGTCATCTCAACTTCTAAGGGCAGGCGCATCAGCTTTTTGAGCTTAGACAGGTAGGCGTATCCTTCCGCAACGTCTTTTTCCTCCGGAACGACCAGGATCACCCGCACCCGGGTCTCCCGGGTCTCCATCAGCTTCAGGGCGATCAGAATCGCAAGGTTGATATTAGGCGTGTGCTGACGTATCCATAAATTAAGAACCGGACCGCTTTCCCTGCCTTCCCCGGTATCCGGCCTCAGAATAATAAGCCCCAGCCCCGCGTCGGCAGCTCTTTGCAGAACCCGCAATGTCACAGCGTCCTTTTCCGGCCCCTCCGGCATATAATAAAACAGCGTGTTGGGCGGGAACAACATGTCCTTGGCCATTTGAATAATAATATCGCTCGCCGCAAAAAAGTCCCGGGACTCAATCACGCTTCCTTCCACAAAAAACCCTTCTTCTTTTAACGTGTGAACACTGGCCGCCAAAGAACACGCCCGGCCCTCCGGGACCCCTTCCCCGTCCGCACGGGCCAGCTCCGGCGCCACGTCCGCCTTCACCTGCACGAACATGAGCCGGCCGGACGGGAACGCCACATCTTTAATAAACTGCACCGCAGGCCGATATTTATCCCAGTCGTCGGTAATAACCAGAAGGTTAGGTTTCCAAATTTTGGGGTGATAGGGCAGCCGGTCGGCCACTTTGGCAAACTGTTCCGATAAAAACACCAGCAGCCCGCTGCGGATATCCGGGGAATGGACATTGATTCCCCTCCGAATCAGAACAGTATAAATCATCCCAATCACGACAAACGCGATAAGGCTGAATTTAAAATCAATCAACAGCATCATAATAAGGCACCCCAGCCCGCCTGCAAAAGACACGACACGGGAGATGCGGAAACTCGGACGAAAGCTGGCTATGCCGATCGATTGCTCAATAAAAACCGAAAAATTAATCATGCCGTAGGTAATGAGAAAAAACATGGTTAAAAGGCTGGCCAGGGCGTTAAGATTCCCAAGTAAAATAGTGATCAATGACAATACCGCTGTCAGCAGGATGGCGTTAGCCGGTTCGCCTTCATGATTCGTTTCCGAAAAAGTATGGGAATACGGGATGATCGAATGCTTTCCCAAGGCCAGGAGCGTGCGGGGACTCGTGACGAACATGCCGAGCGCCGAAGAAACCGTCGCCCCCATAATTCCGAGCGTCACGAGCCATCCCCAGCGGCCTAACCGGATCACGATGGACGTGTCGGCCACGAGATCACCCGCGGACGCATGCAACGCAAACCAAACGGCCAGGCTGATGTAAATAAGGAAGCTTAACACAACGGCGGCCAATGTTCCTAACGGAATGCTCCTCCGAGGATCCTTGAGCTCCCCCGACATGGACGCTCCGGCTAAAACACCCGTAACCGCCGGAAAAAATATGGCAAAAACCTTCCAGAAACCTTCCGTTCCCATCCCGGATAAAATCGGCAAAACATCAGGATTCCGGCTGATCCCAAAAAAGATTGAAATCAACGAAAGTCCGATAAAGGCCATGATGATATATTGCATCCGAAAAGCCAGGCTGGCGCTGCGGTAAGTCACGGCCAAAAGAAGGCCCCAAAGAACAAGCGAGACCAAAAGGGCGGAATGGGCCGGGAACACCGAAACCCAGCATTCGGTAAACCCGGTGATATAAAACGCCACGGAAAGCGCCTGGGAAATATAAAGCGGAATCCCTATCGAACCGCCGGCTTCTATCCCGAGGGATTTGGTGATGATGGAATAAGCCCCGCCGGTTCCGATCCGGATATTGGTCACGATGCTTGACATGGACAAGGCCGTGGCCAAAGTAATAAAATTTGATACAACAATAATCACCAGCGCCTGGAAAAGCCCGACCTGCCCGACCACCCACCCCATCCGGAGGTACATGATCACGCCCAGGATGCTTAAAAGCGTCGGGGTAAAAACTCCTTCAAATGTTCCAAAACGCTTCATAAAGCCTTTCCCTGGTCTTTTAAAATCTCTAAAAACCAAGTAGGAAAAACCCATAAGGCAGGAGACCCGGGCCGAGGAAACGCAAAGACAACCTGTTAAACATCGGATGAGTCCAGGCCGAAATCTTTTTTGATTTTTAATTTCGCATCAATAAAATCCTGGTGGTCCACACCGCACAGTCCGGATATTTTTCGAATCACGTCCTGCTCTTCGTGAGCCAGGTCACCGTCCGCGCAGGCCACCCGGAACAGATTCTCGACAATATTTTTTTTGACCGCGTAAGGAAGCCCCTGTCTGACTTCCCGGGTGAAGGCAAACAAATCTATTCTATCCCGGGCCGCCAGGCGTATGGAGCTTAAAACGACTGGCATGTCCTCGGACCCGACTCCGCCTACGGTTTCCAGGATCGTTTTGATCGCGGACTCTTCTTCCGGAAGAAATGTTTTATCCTCTTCCGCCACGACCCACAAAAGCACACCCAAAGCGATCTTATCATCAAGCTCAACCTGCGCAGGAGAGTCCGCCCTGTCCTTCCACACGGACTGAATAACGGTGTTGCGAAACCGGTCTAAAAATCCTGACACAAAACCCTCATTCTTTGACAACCCGGAAATAATCGGCATTATACTGATTTTTTAGCCGTTCCGTGGGAACCACATAAGAAATCACATCCATCGCCATCATCACTTTCACCGTGTCAATTTTTTCATTGCCGTCAAAGACCGAAAGCCGGCTTCCCTCCGACAACCCATTCAAAGCGCCTAATGTCACGACCCAGTTGGGAGCCGTGCGGTCCACCCATAAATACCCGTCTTTGGCGTCTTTAACTTTTTCATCATACACTTTATCCGCTTCCCGAACCACCCGGGACACCGACACTTCCGACCCCAGGGCATCGAGAAGCTTGATATTCGTTTCTTCCGCCTCGGCTTTCGTTTCCTCGGCCAGGCTCACCTGCGCCTTAAGCAAAGATACTTCTTCATCCCGGACTTTCAGCTTCCCGAAAATAAGCACAATGACAACCGCCATGCCCAGAAAAGACAAAAAAATAAAAAAAATCCCCAGCTTAAACTGCACGCCGGTCGGATGGGAAGAAGAACCTGTTTTTTTCTGTTTCATTCTATGGCCTTGCGCATCAATCACTTAAATATTATTTTTATCTTATGACAAGCCGTCTTAGAATGCAACACTCATTCCATAATTTTGGGAAAAAATTTTTTAAAATTACTCTTGAAAAATGCGCTCCTATGGTGCATAATTTAGGTGTATATGGAGGTTGGATGATAGCGAAAGCGTCTGAAGGCCTATCACCTTATAAGGACAATCCAGCACTGGTCGTCCTTATTTTTTATGCCCAAAATCTGCTATTGCCTGCCTAAAAGCGCGAACATTTTCTTTTTATACGCCTCTACTCCAGGCTGATTAAACGGATTCACTTCCAACAAATAACCTGTAATGGCCAGGGCCTTTTCAAAAAAGTAATACAACTCTCCCAAAGTAACCGCGTCAAAACAGGGGATTGTGATGGTCATATTCGGGACGCCTCCCTCATAATGCGCCATAGCCGTTGCCTTATAAGCCTGTTTATTCACAAAATCCAGATCTTGGCCGGCCACACAATTAAAATTATCCAGATTCGCGTCATCGGACGGAATCATAACCTCATGCCCGGAATTCTCCGCCATCAGGAAAGTTTCAAACATGTTCCGCTCCCCCTCTTGAAGCAACTGCCCCATGGAATGAAGGTCGGTCGTAAAACTGAGTGATGCGGGAAAAATCCCTTTGCCGTCCTTGCCCTCACTCTCGCCGAACAACTGTTTCCACCATTCTTCGATAAAGGACAGCCGCTGATAAAAGGTTGATAAGACCTCGATAACTTTGCCGCTCTGATATAAAAGATAGCGGGCGGCGGCATATTGATAAGCGGAATTTTTTTCCATATCCAAGACCCCGTAACCGACCATTGCCTGCCGGGCGCCCTGGATGAGCGCTTTGATATCAATACCGGCGATCGCCAAAGGAACAAGCCCCACCGGCGTCAAAACCGAAAAACGCCCGCCCACATCATTATTAATGGAAAAGGACCGGTAGCCCTCCCTTTTTGTAATCGACCGTAACGCCCCTTTCTCCGCGTCTGTGATCGTGATAATGCGCTTTTGAAGCTCCTCCTTCGAATATTTCTCTTCCATGAACTTTTTGATAACACGAAACGCCAGCGCCGGCTCCGTGGTTGTCCCGGACTTGGATATCACTACAACCGTGACGCGCTTGTCTTTCAAGTGTTCCAGCAAATGACATAAATAACCGGAGCTTAAATTCTGGCCGGCGAAATAGACCGGCATTTTCTGGCCGGCAATTAAAAATTCCAGCGAAGCCCTGATCCCGACATAAGACCCGCCGATACCGATGCAGACCAGGCAATCGGAATGGTCCCTGACCGTCCTGGCCAGATCCAAGATGTCGTCCAGGACAGACTCGTCCGTCTTGGCAGGCAAATCGAGCCACCCGGTATAATCGCTCCCTTGTCCGGTCTTCTTCAATAAATGATTATGCGCCTTCTCGACGGCCGTCTGAACGTTCTCAAAATCCTTAACGGACAGGAACCCCTCCAGATTTTTCTGATCAAGCTTGATATTCATCTTTTATCCTTTCTGCTAAACACGTTGAGCAAACTCCTTATCCTGATGCGGGACACGCCGGGCCCAGAGAGCTTTCAATCACACCGCCGCCCAGGACCGTGTCCCCCTCATATAAAACCACGGATTGTCCCGGCGTCACTGACTTTTGCGGCTCATCAAAAACAAGCCGGCTCTTCCCGGCCTCCAAAACAGTCAGCCGCCCCTTCACGTCCCGAGCATTATAACGAATCCGTGCCGTGACCTCAACCGTTCGTTGCGGGATCATCGGCTGCAGATAATTCATCTCTCCGGCCAGCAACCCTTCCACGTAAAGATATTTTTCCGGCCCGACATAAACAATGTTCTCGTCCGGGTCAATCCTGTAAACATAAACCGGAACCCCGAGGGCGATCCCGAGTTGGTCTCTCTGGCCGATCGTGTAACGGGCGATCCCCCGATGCCGGCCCACAACCTCTCCTTGCGGATTTTTGAACAGGCCGGGAATAAACGCCTCCTCTCCGGTCCGGGTCTGAATAAACGTCTTGTACCCGCCCGGCGGGACAAAGCAGATATCCTGACTTTCCGCTCTTTCGGCCGTCGGCAGTCCCCAACGGCGCGCCAGGTCCCGGACGTCCTCCTTGCGCAAATTCCCTAAAGGAAACACAATAAACGGCAGGGCCTCCGCGGCAAGCCCGTACAGAAAATACGACTGGTCTTTATTCACATCCGCCCCTTTCCGAAGCCGGAAACAGCCCGTTTCGTCATGGCGGTCGATCCGGGCGTAATGCCCGGTCGCCAGATAATCCCTCCCCAAATGCTTCATCAAAACCCGCAGCGCGCCGAACTTCAAATACCGGTTACACCGCACGCAGGGATTGGGCGTGCGGCCGCGGCCATATTCCTCAATAAAATCTTTAATCACCCAATCTTCCAGGTCGCGGGAAAAATCCAGGACATGATGCGGGACCTCCAGGCACCGGGCAACGGCGCGCGCCGCCTGGATGCTTTCCTCCCCGCAGCACGCGGGCCTCCGTCCGGAGGTGGAAGGGATACTCAAACACATCGTCACGCCTTCCACTTCATAGCCCTGTTCCTTCAAAAGCGCTGCCGCCACCGAAGAGTCAACCCCGCCGCTCATCGCGACCGCGACTTTTTTCCTTCCGCTGTCTTTGACCATATCCATCCCGCTCCCGCCGTTGCCTAACACGCCTTGCGGCTATTCCCGGCAACCGGACAACCGCCCCTTTCCCCCGCTCACGCCGGAACCGGCGCTCCTTCGGTTACGCTTTGAATCGCCTCATAGGTCGCCCCCAAAAGCTGATCCATTTCACTGCGGTTCACAGACAAAGGCGGCATAAGGACAATCACATCCCCCAGCGGCCGCAGGATCACTCCTCTCGACCGGACGTCCTGGCAGACCCGGATCCCGATCTTCTCCTTCCCGGCATAAGGAGTTTTGGAAGCCTTCTCCGCGACAAGCTCTATACCGACCATAAAACCCTTCTGCCGGATATCCCCGACGTGAGAAAGGCCGGCGAACCGCTGCAGGGCCTTTGTAAGATATTTAATTTTAGGCTGCAATTTCAGCAGCGTTTGTTCTTTCTCAAAAATACTCAAATTCGCCAGCGCCGCGGCGCAGCCCAAGGGGTTCCCCGTATACGTGTGCCCGTGGAAGAACGTTTTCTGGGACTCATAATCATAACAAAATCCGTCAAACACACGCTGGGTCGTCAATGTCGCCGCCAGCGGCAGCGTGCCGCCGGTCAGCCCTTTGGCAACGCAAAGGAAATCCGGGCTGACTTTTTCCTGTTCGCAGGCGAACAGGGTGCCGGTTCGCCCGAACCCGGTCGCGACCTCGTCCGCGATCAACAATATGTTGTATTTGCGGCACAAATCCTGGATTTTTTTCAAAACCCCTTCCGGCCAGACTATCATGCCGGCCGCCGCCTGGACCAGGGGCTCCACGATAATAGCCGCCAGCTCATGCTGGCGGTGTTTTAAAATTTCAGCCATCGCCTGCAGGCATTCTTCCGTGTACGCCGGATAATGTTTCCCGTCCGGCGCGCGGTAAAAATCGGGAAACGGTATTTCCAGCGTTTTAAAAACCATCTTCTCGTACACCTTGTGAAACAGCGCTATGCCTCCGACGCTGACGCTCCCGCAGGTGTCACCGTGATACGAACGGGCCAAATGCGCGATCAGGGTCTTATGGTTTTTTCCCTTATTCTGCCAATACTGATACGCCATTTTCATCGCCACCTCAACGGCCGTCGAACCGTTATCCGAATAAAACACTTTCCGCAATCCCGCCGGCGCTATCTCAACCAGCTTTTTGGCGAGCGCGACCGCGGGCACATTGGATAACCCCAAAAACGTCGAGTGGCTCAGCCGGTTGGCCTGCTCTTTGATGGCCCGGGTCAAAACCGGATGGCCATGCCCATGAACATTCACCCACAGGCTGGAAACGCCGTCGACATATTTTTTCCCGGAAATATCCTCCAGATAGGATCCCTTCGCTTTATGAATGACCAGAGGGTCTTCTTTGAGCCAATCCTTCATTTGAGTAAAAGGATGCCAGACCACCTGTTTATCCCAGGACCCCCAGGGCATAGGCCTCGCGTCCGGCGATTTACTTAACAGCGGCTTGATATTCACGATCCGTGAACACCGTTTCACGATTTCGTCCTGGTATTGTTCCGGCGAGAGCTGGCCCAAGTAAGGAATGACCCCCAAGACCGGAACCCGGGCCAAGCGGCGTACCGCCGCAGGGTTCGTCTTCTCGGCCGCCCCCCGCGGAGAGGGCGCAGGCTCATTAAAAATAACACCAAGCACTTTAATCCCCATCTCTTCGGCCTGGCGCAGGGTCAGCAGCGTGTGATTAATCGTTCCCAACCCCAAACGCGCCACCACCACGACATCCAAATCCATGTCTTTAATCAAGTCGGCCATAAAATACGTGTCGGACAGGGGCACCATCAGCCCGCCGGCCCCTTCCACCAGGGTCAGGTCGTGCTTTTCCTGAATCCGGCGGTATTTCTCCAAAACCGTCGCCGAATTAAAACGGATCCGGTCCTGATGCAGCGCGATATGCGGGGAAAGTTCCCCGCCGGCTTTAAAAGGGTTGATATCCTGTCTGTCGTCCTTGGGATCAAACATCCGGCATAAAATATCCGTGTCCTGCCCGCCGCACTGCACGGGCTTCATCACCCCGATATTGAGCCCCCTTTTCTGCAACAGCGTCCCCAGAACGCAGAGAGCAACGGTCTTTCCGGCGCCGGTGTCGGTCCCGGTTATAAAAATCCCCCTCCCTTTCGTTTCCGCGGCCGGAGGTACGGCCGTCGCTCCAGCCCTAGGCCCCGAGCGACGCCTCGCGTGCCGGTGGTCCCGCGGCGGATGAGCTTCCTGTTCTTGAGACACTTCCTCCGACATCATGTCAAGGATGTCCATGGGGTTAATCGCATCCGCTTCAACTTCCTGTTTTGTCTTCTTGGGTAAACGTCTTTCTCTTCTCATAATGATTTCCTCTTTCGGGCCACAATCCGCACAACCTCAAACGTGGCCTGCACGCCATCGTGCCATTGAAAATTATAACGGTAATACCGGTCAGCATCTTCCAGCCACTGCCTGCCGACAAAAACATCACTGTTCATCGCGTTAGCCCCGGTCGCTTTCAGCCACCGCAAAAGCGCCATCAGGCTCGTATAATGCTGACGGTTTTCCTGTTTATTTTTATGTTCTATGCTAAATCCTTTTGCTTCCAGGGCCTGACAAACTTCTGTTTCCCGGGGAAGGCGGGACTCCGAGATCCGCCTCCGGCCCGCGTGCTCCTGCGCGGTCTCGCCCAAAGACCGGTACAATTCCCATAATGTTTTTTGCGTGAAGACCGTTAAAAAAAACGGCCCATCCTCTTTTAAAACCCGGTTGATCTGCTCAAACGCCGCCGGTAAATCATTCACCCACTGGAAAGCCAGATTCGACACGACAGCGTCAAAGCCGCTGCTCCTGAAGGGCAGCCGCATCGCGTCGGCCTGTACCGTATGAACCCGCCGGTGCCGGCTCCGGGCAAAAGCCGCCATGCCGAAAGCCAGGTCCACGCCGACAACCAGAAGGCGGGGCCGCCAGCGCTTCAGTTCAGAGGCCATCCATCCGGTTCCCATGCCCACGTCGAGCACGGCCCCTTCCTCCAGAAGCCGTCCGGCCTCCGTCAGGAGTGCCCGCCCGATCTGTCTCTGCAACAGAGCGTTTTGATCATACCGGTTGGCCGACCCGGAAAAAGCCCGCTGAACTCTCCGCTGAATCATACGGCCTCCACCGCCGGCGCGCGCCCGTCATGGCCACCGTCCACCGTCTCCAAAAACTCCCGGAGCTTGCCGTTGAATTCATACGGCTTCGTCAAAAACGGAAAATGCCCGCAGTCCTGGATCCAGTCCAACGTCACAACCGGATGATCCTTCTTCATCTGTTCAAAAACAGGGCGGGGACAAATAGAATCTTCGGTTCCATTGATCATGTGAACCGGAACCCGGCAGCGCGCCAGGACCTCCCGCAGGTCCGCCGCCGCCAGAATCTCAAGGAAATCCGCCAGCGCCTCCCGGTCCGGCGATTCCTCCCGCCGTCGAAAAGTCTGAATCCATTTGTACCGGCGGCTGTTCCGTTCCGACGACGTGAAAAGGGAACGGAAGAAAATCCTCACGATCGCCGGGTAATCCGTCCGCAACTGTTCCTTCAGTTTCATTACGCGGGCAGGTGTGAGACCGTAAGGGGCCCCCTCCTTCTGCACAAATTGTGGCAGCGATCCGGTAAAAACCAGAGCGCGGATACGGGACGGCGCGTGCGCCGCCAGTTGCCAGGCTAATAATCCGCCGAGAGAGCTGGACACGACCCGCCACCCGCCGTTATCCCGCAAAAACAACTCGTGAATATCCTCCGCCATCTCAACCAGGGATAACGGCCGCCAGGCGCTGTGTCCGTGGCCGGGAAGATCCAGGGCAACGGCCCGGTAATCGTTGCAGAAAACTTTAAACTGCTGCCGCCATATCCTCCTGTCAACGCTCCAGCCGTGCAGGAAAAGCAGTCCCGGGCCTTCCCCTTCTTCATCATAATGCCAGCGCAGGCCGCGGCGCGACGTTAAATAAGGCATAATTCCTTCCCGATTGTTTTCATGCGCGTCAATAAACACGTCACATCTTCCGGCGTGTGGCCGGCGGTCACCGTGACGCGCAGCCGCGCGGTGTTCGCCGGTACAGTCGGCGGCCGGATCGCCGCGACCCAAAGGCCCTGTTCAAAAAGCTTCTCCGAAAACGCGGCCGCCCGCTTTTCGTCCCCGATCACGACGGGAATAATCGGGCTCTGGGAACGCAACGTGTTAAAGCCGGCGTCCCGCAACTCATCCCGGACCTGCCGGGCGTTCCTCCACAGCGCTTCACGACGGCCGGGCTCGCTCTCGATAATCTCCAGGGCCTTCAACGACGCCGCCGCCACCGACGGCGGAAGTGCCGTTGTGTAAATAAAGCTCCGCGCCCGGTTGATAATATAATCCATCGTGAGCGCCGGCCCGCAGACATAAGCGCCGGCAGAGCCGAACGCCTTGGACAGGGTCCCCATCTGGAGAGCGATATCACCGCCACAGCCGAAATGGTCCACCGCGCCCCGGCCGCCGGCGCCGAAAACTCCGGCCGCGTGCGCCTCGTCCACCATCACGACCGCCCCATGCTCTTTCGCCAGCCGCGCGATCCGGTCCAGCGGCGCCAGGTCCCCGTCCATGCTGAAAACAGATTCGGTAATAATAACGATGGTCCTGTATTGGCCCCCGGCCTCCCGCAGCAGATGCTCCAGCGCCGCTGTATCGCAGTGCGGGTAACGGCGGAATTCCGCCCGGCTTAACACGATCCCGTCCATGATGGACGCATGATTCAGGCGGTCCGAAAGGATCAGGTCATCCCGTCCGAACAAGGAAGAGATAATCCCGACGTTGGCCATGTACCCGCAGTTAAACAAAACACACCCTTCAGCGCCTTTAAAAGCGGCCAGGCGTTCTTCGAGTCGGCGGTGTTCGGGCATGGTGCCGCAGACCAGTCGCGAAGCGCCCGCGCCGAATCCCGACCGCTCAAACGACGCGGCCGCCGCGTCCCACAGGCGGACATCCGCAGCCAGGCCCAGGTAATCATTGGAACAAAAATTAATACAGTCCCGGCCGCCGATTCTGACAACGCGGCCCTGCGCGCCGTCCAGCCCGCGCAAAGACCGGTGCAATCCCTTTTCTTCCAGAGCGGCCAGCTCCGCTTTCAGTCTCGCCTCAAACGCCATATTCCTTTCACTCCCGACCGGACCCGACTCCACCCCGCGCTCAATCCAAAAATTCCACGTCCCCGGTCATCTTTTTGATTAAATCCCCCTCGGCGTCCAGCACAACCAGCCCGCCGTCATCCGACAGGTCCACCGCCCTGCCTTCCACCGCCTTATGATGATCCGAGATGCGCACACGGCGGCCGAGCGTCACGGACAACGCCTTCCACCGCTCCAGGAGCGGAGGAAAACGGCGCTCCAGAAGGCAATCATACCAGTATTCCATGCGCCTTAAAACCGCCTGCAGGCATGCTACACGGCTCACTTTACGGCCCAGCTCCGCTTTTAAAGAAGTCGCCTGCGGCGGCAAACGGGCTTGATCGGTATTAACATTCAGACCCAAGCCGATGACCACAAAATGGACCCGGTCCACCTCCGCGTTCATCTCTGTCAAAATCCCGGCCACTTTTTTCCTTTGTATTAAAATGTCGTTCGGCCACTTGATGACCGCCTTGAGGCCCGTGGTCTGCCGGACGGCTTCACAGACGGCGATCGCCGCGGCGAACGTAATCCAGCTCACCTCCAGCGGCGAAAGCAGCGGATACAAAATCATGGACGCGTAAATTCCTTTGCCTGAAGGGGAAAGCCAGGCCCGGCCCATCCGCCCCCGGCCTTGGCTCTGGGTTTCCGCGCAGACCAGGGCTCCTTCCCGACAGTGATGCCCCTCGGCCAGCCGGAACGCCTCATCCATGGTGGACGTCAGGGTCTCATAACAAAACACCTCCTGCCCCAGAAACCGTGTCCCCAGCCCCGGGCGTATTTCCCAGGGAAGCAGCTTGTCCGGGGCTGACTTCAGATGATATCCCCGGCGGGGAACCGCTTCGATCCGGTAACCGGCATCCCTCAGCTCGTGGATATACTTCCAGACAGCGGCCCGGCTTATTTTCAGATGCTGGCTTAATTTCTGTCCGGACACAAACGTAGTGTTGGATTTTAAATATTGGATGATTTCTTCCAGAATCATATTCTGCGGCAGAGGAACCCTTTCATAACACCACCAATATTATCCTTATTTTTTTTAAATGTCAACTTAATCTGTATTTTAAGTTTACATTGAACCCGGGCTGAAACACGCGCCCGCGCAAGCCCGGGAGGTTCCCAGAACGCTTCATTGACAAAAACACGGCTCAATGCTATATTGACAAAAAATTTAACGGGGCTGTAGCTCAGCTGGGAGAGCGCTTGAATGGCATTCAAGAGGTCAGGGGTTCGATCCCCCTCAGCTCCACCATTACGTAAGAATTCCGAAAATTGAAAAGCTTTCGGGTTATTTTATTTATCGGCATTATTGAAATTCTGATTGGCGGGGGGACACTCCTGGGGACGGTGTGGGCCGTGCTCCTGGGGTCCAGCACCAAGCCGAATAATGTCCTGTTCTTTGTTATTACGGCCGCTTTGACATCGTTTTCCATTGGCGTCGGCATTCTCCGGTTCAAAAAGCTGGCTTACCGGGCGCTGCTTTACTTCGCCTCCGTGGTGCTCTTAAGCAAATTGCTGATTTTCCTGGGGATCATACATCTTAATGGAGCCCTGGAAACCGTGGTTCCGTCCCCGGTTAAAAACGGCATGTCCGTCTTCTATCACGGATTTGTCATTTATTACCTGCGACAGAAAGACATCAAAAAGATCTTTCACGTTTGGCCGTAAACATTTCCTCGACTTTCCGCTGGAGTGGCGGAATTGGCATACGCGCTGGTCTCAAAAACCAGTGAGGGTAACCTCATGAGGGTTCAACTCCCTCCTCCAGCACTAAATTTTATATTTCCTCAATAACAATATATTTCTTAATCGTCCCTGCCAGGAGACAGACCGGCTATTTTGGATGAAAACGGCCGCGCTTCTTGACAGACCACCAACATTTAGGTATATTTATTATAGTAACACTCACCCGTCCCTGTCTTACGCTTGGTGTCTTTTCATCAAGCGCATTCCTTTTTACATTTATTGTCAACGGTTGAAGACTCTTTATGGCTATCTTTCATAAAAACAGCCCATTAATCCGCAGGTGTTTTACGCTCAACCTGGCGCTTATTTTTTCCCTGACATCCCTGGGGGGTGTTTGTCCGGTTTCTGCGCAGGAACTGCTTAAGACCAGCGTCGGATTGCCCTCCCCGGGCACGATGGTTCTTCCCACCTCAGAATATACCCCGATGACCATCAAAGGCATCACGATCTATCCGGACGACCCTTTTAAATTCGATTTCATCATGAACACCGGGAATTCCGGGCTGGAGGGCGAAGCGTTCAAGGCTGAATCACGGCTTTTAATCTCGTATTTCCTGGCCTCTTTAACGACCCCGGAAGAAGACATGTGGGTCAATTTGTCCCCGGAGGAAAAAGACAGGGTCATCCCGGAAAATCTCGGCTCCACCGGGTTGGGAGTCGACATGCTGGCCCAGGATTACCTTTTAAAGCAATTGACGGCGTCGATGATTTATCCTGAAAATGACCTGGGCCGGGATTTCTGGGCAAGGATTTATAAAAAAGTCTATGCCCTCTACGGGCACATGAACGTTCCGGTTAATACTTTTAACAAGGTGTGGATACTCCCGGATCAGGCGGAAGTCTATGAGAAAGGGGAAAACGCGTTTATCGTCACGCAGCATCTGAAAGTGTTGCTGGAAGAGGACTATAAAGTCTTTAAAAGCCATCTTGAAAACAAACAGCTGGGCATGGAGAACATCCGGGAAGAAGACGCGGTGGTCCTGCAGGACACCACCTCCGATATTGTCCGGGAGGTGCTTATCCCTGAAATAGAAAAAGAAGTCAACCATGGGAAAAATTTCGCGAAACTCCGGCAGATTTTCAGCGCCATGATCCTGGCCACCTGGTATAAAAAAGCCCTGAAAGACTCGCTTCTGGGTCAGGTCTATGTTGATCAGGCGAAAACAAAAGGCGTGGATGTCGAGGATAAAGAGCTTAAACAAAAAATCTATAATCAATATATTGAAGCGTTCAAAAAAGGCGTCTTCAATTATATTAAGGAAGATTACGACCAGGTCGAGCGCAAGAGCGTACCCAGGAAATATTTTTCCGGCGGTATTGACGTGCGTTCCAGCGCCATCACGGAGAAAAATTTGTCTGTGTTGTCCGGGCCGATTCAACAGCAGCCCCCTCGTGTCCGGGAGGCCTTTACGTCGCCTTTGGGCGAAAATCAGAAAGTGGCTGTCGGCCTGGTCCTGGCCGGGGCTGATCAGGATTTGTTAAACGCCTGGTTGGCAGAAAACGCCTCGTCCCCTATTGTCGAAGCCGTGGACACGACCCCGCCGGCGGGCGGACATGTCACGGCCGATCTGAACGCGCCTTTGGAAGTGGACGTGCGCATTCGGATTCAAAAGACGCCCGTGCCCTTGGATATCAATGATTTGATTGTCACGCTTCATACCGAACTGTTTACCGAAGAGGAAAATAATTTTATAAGGCCGGACGAAGGAACCCTCCCCTGGCGGGACATCGTCGTGCCTTCCGAAAAAATTACCCCGGCGACAGATAGCGCTGGCCGGATTATTCCCAACGTTTTTAACGCCAAGGTGGACATTGTCCCCACCCGGACCGGAGCATACGCGTTTAAAGTCAATGCCCGGACACGTCAGCAGGATCAGCCTGTTTGGGTGCAGGGAGAAAACACAACCGTCCAGGTGGACCTTCTGCCCACATGGCTTGAAAAGGATCAGACGCATCCGATGTATGTTTTCCAGGATGACGTAAAGCTGCGGAATTTTCCTGCCAATTGGACGGGGCTTAACGCTTACCTTAAGCAGACCGCTGAAGAGACCGGGAAGAATTTTTTTATGATATCGCCGTTTTTCCCGACCCAGGCGGAAAGCCCGTTTGCCCCGGTATCGGTCTACGCGCTCTCTCCGCGTTTGATCGATTGGCAGGCGGTGGAAGACCGGGGCGAGCATCCTTTTGAGAAATTCCGCGATTTCCAAAACAATGCCTCACAAGCCCGCCGGGAAGCGTTTGCGCGGTTCCGGCATGGTAATCTCCCGATTCAGCAATACGCTGATTTGCTCCGGGAAAGGATTCAAAACCGCCGGGATGTGACTGTCTACGGAGTGAATTATTCAGACTTCGCGTATCTCAATTCAGAAGAAATTTCGGAATATCTCATCTATGAACAATTTGTCAACCTGGAGCAGCTCTACGCCCTTTTAAAATACCAGCAGAAACAGGGGAATCATGTGGTCGGGGACCTGCCCTTTTTCCGTTCTATCGTGGGAGTCGAAACCCGGTATGAGCCGAATAATTTCGCCCATGACGGAGCCAACATTGATAACCCGGGTTTTATGGGGAACAAAAAGGTGCGGGACTTAGCGGCCTGGGATGAACTGGCGATCGACCAGCGCGTGCAGAACGGGGAGAAAGACCCTCGGATGCTCCCGTTCGAATATTGGAGTAATCTTTTCCATAAGGTGTTCCTGGACCGCCGCACCCGGATTCATGGCTGGAGGATTGACGCGTTTCATATGTATGGCCGAGGGTCATCTAAAGACAATGCCGCCAGGTTGGTTTGGGGCACCTCCCTGTGGGAGGAATTCGCCCGTTATTTTAAAGCCCAGGATCTGTTTTTAATGGCCGAACAGCTCGGCGGGGACGCTCATGCGTATTATCATTTTCAACGGCTGGGTCTTTTACAGAACGCCTTTATCCTAGACCTGAAGGGAAAGAATCTGAGTGACTTTCTCTCCGACCTTGCTTTGATTTCCAGAGGGCTGGCGGTCACCGTTGTTGACACGCATGACAGCGCCCGTTGGGCGGAAGAATATTTCCGCATGTTTGAAGACATCACGGGGCTCGCGATGACGCGTCCGGATGACTGGGCCGTCCAGGAAAAAATATTGAACTTGGCCGGGCCGATTTTTCTGGGACTTTTAACGCTCGGCCCAAAATTGGAAACCGTCCTGCTCAGTCTTGGGGAATACGCGACCCAGGCTCCCATCAAAAGGGAGTTCCGGGATGAAAAGGGCGAATCGGTCATCGGGTCGGCCTGGGGCACTGCGGCGATGGGGCGGGTCGATTTATCGTCCTGGCTCAAACAGTTCACCCGGATCAGGGAAGAAAATCCGGAAGTGAGCCGTTCGGAAATGGTGGTGCTTTCTAACAACAGCCCTCAAAACATGGTATCGGTAGCCAAAGTGTTTCAGGATAACAAATTATTATTCATCGGAAATTTTTATAAAGAGGCCCAAACCATGGAATTGCCTGTTTCTCAATTTCCGGGATTCAGGATCGCCGCAGAGGATGTGGCCATGTTTCGAAATGTCCTCACCACCGAAGAAGAAGTCCGGGTGGAACAAGGAAAACTGACCTATCCCCTCGCTCCCGGGCAGGTGGCCGTGCTGAAACTGGAATCTGTGCAGAAACCGGAGCCCGCGTCCTCCCCCGTAACGCAAAGATGGAACTGGACGGAGAATAAAAATAAGGCGGTGATGGTCTCTCCGGGAGACGTCCTGTTGATTGAGAACGAGGCCCTTTTTGAACTGCAGCTTATTGAGGAAAACACAGGCCGCCGGCAGATCATCCCTTCCCAACGCCAAGCCGCAGGCGGAATTTATCAGGTTGAATTATCCGGCTTGCCCGCGGGGGATTACGCGCTGACCTTCCGGTGGCCGGCAAAAACAGAGAATGACGGATGGGAAGGCGAGCACGGCATCCGTTTCTATCATTTTAAAGTGTTGCCGGAAGCCTTGCCCAGCCGGGAATCCGGATTATCCATTCGTTTAAATAAAGACGATTTAAACGCGTATCCGCATAACACGGTTACGCTGTCGAACGGAATCGGCACAATTTTAAGACTGCCGGTCCGTCCGTTAAATCGTGACCCGCATGACGGCGGCATCCGCGTGGGCGGCTATGTGAGTAAATATGACGGCTTCCTGGTGAATCTCATGAAACGGGGAACCCCGGATGAGACCAAGCGGGTTGTTTTCCGGGGCACGGTGGATGACGTGCGTGTTCGATTCGCCGACGGAAGCGCGCAATTATTCCCCCTGGACACCGCCACCTTTCAGCATTTTGAGCGCTATCCGTTACCCTCCTGGACCTATATTATAAAGAAAGGACCTGAACAGATTGTCATAGAAAAGACCGCCGTCATTAAACAGGGTGAAAACACCTTCGCGTTTCAATACCGCATTGTTTCGATGACCCGCGGCGTTGAGGCGGCAGAGTTATTCGTCCGTCCGGATATGGACCAGCGATCCCACCATGAAACCACTTCGATCACGCCGGAAAGTCTGGGCTGGTGGCACGGGAAACACCGTGTTATGGCGGACCAGGCCGGCCAATCCGTTGGGTTTGAGCTGCGCCCCATTGATGAAGCCTGGAGTCAATGGTATCCGGGTTTTACAGGAGTGCGGATGACGATCACCCGCGGCCGGTATCAGGAATCCCCCGAACGCCATTATAGTGAAAATCCTCTGGAAGCCGAGCGGGGACAGCAAAATTACAGCGACACTTACAGCCCGGGGTTCTTTTCCGCCCTGTTAAAAGCCGGAGACAGCACCAGTCTGGTTCTCTCGAGTGAGGACATCAACACTCCGGCTGGGACGTACGCGGAACCGGATATCACGGCCCTGGTTCAGGACACGACGGCGCTGATCAAAGAACGCTTGGCCTTGATCCAAAATAAAATGGCGCAGGCCGATCCCTTTGTGCAGAAACTGGTCCTGGCCATGTGGGAGTTTATTGTTGAACGGGATGAGTTTTACACCGTCATCGCCGGGCATCCCTGGTTCTCGGACTGGGGCCGGGACACATTCATCGCGTTTGACGGAATTTTAGCCGCGGGCATGAACGACGTAGCCCGGGGGTTAATTTTGGCGTTCGGCAAGTTCGAGGGGAAAGACGGAAACAAAGGAATGCTGCCCAATATTATCACCGGAGCGGAAGCCGGCAACTGGGACACGGTGGACGCGCCGTTATTGTATGTGCTGGCTGTCCGGAATTACATTCAAAGCACGGGCGACGCCGGCATTTTGGAAACGGAAACCGGAGGCCGGACCGTGAGGGCGATCATCGAATCCATCGCGGAAGGGTACCAGGAAGGCACGAAAAACGGAATCCGCATGGATGCCGAATCGGGGCTGATTTATTCCCCTCCGCACTTTACCTGGATGGATACGAATTATCCGGCGGCCACGCCCCGGGAGGGCTACACAGTTGAAAATAACGCCCGATGGTTTGATGTTTTAAGTTGGCTTTCCGAACTTTCGAGAGATGAAAATGATTTGGCAAAAGCCGAGTCTTACGCCCGGCTGGCGGCACGGGTGAAAGAGAATTTCAACACTTATTTCTGGAACGAACACAGCGGCTATCTTTCCGACACCATCGTCGCCGGACAGGGAGTAAGCGCGCAAGCCGGACGGCAGGACCTGTCGATCCGGCCCAATCAACTGATCGCGGTGCTTTCTGCGTATGAGCTTTTATCACCGGAACGCCAGCAAAAGGTCGTAGACATCGTCGCAGAAAAATTACTGGTCCCGACAGGGCTACGCACGCTCTCGGAAGACACCCAATCCAGCGAGGAGTTCCCCTATCGCGGCACGTATGAAGGCAGCGATGACGATGGCCGCAAACAAGCCTATCATAACGGAACGGTCTGGCCGCACCTTTTTGGAGACTGGGCTTTAGCGTACGTCACCGCGTACAATTTTTCGCCGGAGAGCATCCGCCATGTTCTGCCGTATTTCGCTCCTCTCGATGAGCATCTGGGGCAGGCCGGGGTAGGCAGCATCTCTGAAGTGCGCGACGGGAATTATCCCCATCGGCCGAGGGGCACGGATGCCCAGGCCTGGAGTGTCGCGCTGCCTTTGGCCGCCTATATGAAAATACGCTTTGACGGACAAGCCGAGCGGGCTTCCTCTCCGCTGAGAAGTTCGGGGCCAGGCGTCGCAGAACCGATAGTCCCGCAAGCCTCCGTTCAGGCTTCTTCCGATCTTTCGCAGGATCTCGGGGGTATTAATCTTAACGCGGAGCTGATGAATCTTCAAATCCGGCGTGACGAACACGGCCTTCCTCTTCCCCTGCCGCAACAACCTTTAATGGATGTACAGGTGGAAGGATTTTCCCCTGTTATCTTTTATGTTATCCCCGTTGATCTCATGCTTTTGACCGGCCTAAATTCTTAAATCCACCGTCTTGGGTCTTCCGCCCGGCCCCTTTCCGGACGGGTTCCGTTCCTGTATGTCTCCCAAAATCCTTTAGAAAAATTGACATAAAAAACCGGGATTTTAAGAATTTTTTCTATATCTATTTTTCTTTAATCTCCCCCGCACACAAACTGGCCAAATTTTCGGTTCCTGGCCTCATGATTTTATGATAACTTAAAGGAGTCATGTTCAACGATCCCTTAAGCTACGCCGATGAAAACAACCGGGCCACGCGCCCTTTAAACCTGTCCGCAATGCGATTCCTTAAAGCAGCCCTGATCCCAGCACTTCTTTTCATCACCAGCTTTCTGCTGCGCCTCTCTTTAATCAGCAAGGGCCCCTATCATCTGGACTGTATCACCATGGCCTATCAGGCCGGGCTCACGGTCAAGACCGGCACGCTCCATTACCTCCACAGCCACGGCTTCCCCTTGAGCGCCATATTCGCCGCTTTCAGCGCCTGGCTGGCGCGGGGCTTCGGCGCCGACGCCGTGGCCGCGGTGAACGGAATGAGCGTGTTCGTCAGCGCGCTTTCTGTCCCGCTTTTCTTTACCGTCATCCAGAAACTTTCCGGGAAAACCACGGCGGTCATAAGCAGCCTTTTGTTTTCGGTCAGCCCGATTTTCTTAAGCCTGTCGGTGTTCGGCAACACGCACGTCTTAAGCCTGTTCTTCTGCCTGTTGAGCGTATTCTTTATCCTTAAGCTCAAAACCCGCCCCTCTTTCGGCACCCGGCTGGCCGCCGGAGCCGCGCTGGGATTATGGGGCGCGGCCCGCGTGCAGGATTTCCTCACCCTGGTACCCGCGGTTCTGCTCCTCTTCAGGCTTCCCGTTATCCCGTCCGGCGCCCCGACGGGAAAACCACTGACCACGCGGGCCCAAACGGCCGTGACAGCCTTGGCCCTAGCGTTCATCATCACGGGATTATTCTACCTTCCGCTGGTCATGGCGACTCCGGGAAAAAGCCTGCGCCCGTTCTGGAATTTTGAAATCACCAGCCGGATGGACCTCCTGTCCCTCCGCTATCTTCTCCTGTCGCTGATTTATTGGGCCGATAATTTTTTGCCGCTGGGCCTCGTGCTTATCGCCCTGGGCCATGTTATTATATATAGAATCAATAAACCTTTAGGCGCGTTTTTAACGGCCTGGTACGCTGTTCCGCTTGTGGTGTTCAGCCGCCTGGATATCGTTATGCCCCGGTTTTTCCTGTGCGCCCTGCCGGCGCTCTACATCCTGGCGGGAACGGTGCTGGCGGAACTGTACCGGCAGCGCAAAGTCTATTTTAAAACGATGACTCTCCTGATCATCCTTCTATGGGGCTGGATGTGCTTTTACCGGATTTATCCCGTCCTGGACTTCCGGCACCGGCACGCGCTGTTGCCCGATTATGTCCGCTGGATCAAGGACCAGGCCGGGCCGGGCGCCCTGATGATTCCCGGAGACGAAGGGGATTTTCTGCGATATTATAGCGGGCCCGGCCTCCTGCGCCTCCCGCTCAAAATCCGAACCTCGTATTCCGAGGCGGAGCTTGATTCTTCCAAACAAAAAATCGACCGGGCGCTCGCCGGCGGGCGGGATGTCTATATCAATTACATCACCATGACCGCCCACAACCCGCGGCGCCAGTTCACGGATTTTCTCCAGAAAAACTACTCGCTCATCTGCGTCGGAGAGAAACTTTATGAAGACTGGCACCGGGGCGCGATGTACCAGTTCATTTACCCGGTGGCTGTTTACAGGATCGTCAACGAATGAAAAACCGCCTTCCCTTTCATCCCGCGCTGATCCCTCTTTTCTTCGGAGGGCTGAACCTGCTGTTACGGCTATCCGTGATCAGCCGGGGCCCATTTAACGGCGACTGCCTATCGCTGGCGATCCAGGCCGAAAAAACCCTGCAATTACTGCAACCCCAATACGTCTTCGGCACAGGCTATCCCCTGACGGTTCTCTTGGGCGCCTTGTTTTTCGGACTGACCCGGCTTTACGGCAACACCGATCCTGTCCTGGCCGTCAACCTTATGAGCGTGATCTTAAGCTCCGTGACGGTGGCCATCCATTACCTCGTCGTACAAAAGCTCCTGGACCGGACCGCGGCGATAGCCAGCGCGCTCTTGTTGTCCGTATTCCCCATATTTTTAGGGATATCCACTTACGGCATGAGCCACGTCCCCAGCCTATTGTTCCTGCATCTGGGCCTTTTATCGCTCCTGCAATTTAAGGAAACCCGCTCCGCCGGGAGCTTCGCCTTAAGCGCCTTCTGGCTGGGATGCATGGGCGCCTCCCGTATTCAGGAATTCGCCCTCATGACCGTGCCCGTTTCGATTCTGCTGGGAACGCTTGTGTCCGGCGAAGGCGGCTCTCGGCCGGGCGTTAAAACGGCCTGCCGCCGGTTCTTAAGCCAATTCTTTTTTCTTTGGCTCGGCGCCGGCGTGACCGCGTTCCTTTTTCATCTTCCGCTTTTTCTTCTGTCCGCGCAAAATGGGTATTTCGGGCAGTTGAAACGGTACTGGGCCGCCAGCACAACGCCGAACTTTTTAGGATTTCTGTCCCCGGCTTTGGGCGACAGTTTGCAGGTCACATTTTTCAGCCTGACCCCCTTCGGTGCCATAGCCGCCGTGCTGGGGCTTCTCCTTCTGCTAAAAAACAACTGGCTCACGGCCCTGTTCCTGGCCGCGTGGTTCCTCTGGCCGCTCCTGTTCCTCGGCAATCTCGCCATGACCACACCGCGGTTCATCCTCATCGCGCTGATCCCCCTCTTAATCTTTTCCGGGGCGTTCTTTTCTCATCTTAAAAATTTCCCCAACACCCGTTTCCGCCTGCTCGCCGGCTTTGCTTTCGGCCTTATCTTTGTCACCATGTTCGTCAACATCCACCCGATCCTGCGGTTCCGCCACCGGCATGAACTGCTGCCGGGTTTCGCCCGTTTCGTCCAGAAAAGCACTGAGCCCAACGCGAAAATCATCTGCGGGGACGAATTTCCGTTCATCATTTATTACGGCCGGCGGGACATGCTCCGCCGGCCTAATGACCCTTTCCGCATCACGCCCGCGGACCTGGAAACGTTCCGGGCCCGGCTGGACGAACTGCTTACCGACGGAGTGCCTGTCTATATAACCTCCTCGGGCCTGTTCAGTTACAACCCGGGCAAACGCTTTTCCGGATTCATCCAATCCCATTACCGGCTTGAATACCGGGGCGAAACCCTTTCGGAAGACTGGCACCAGGGCGTCACCCGGCTGCGTGTCGGCGTGGAAAAACTCTACCGGATCCAAAAGCTCCCGCCCGAAGAGCCCTAAGCCCCGCGGGGCCGAATTTGTTGTGTTGCCCGTTTTCTGATTCAATGCTACACTTATACATGATGAAAAAACGCCTGTTGAGCATAACACTCGTGTTCCTCCTGCCCGCACCCTTTCTCCTTATTCCCTTACTGGCCGCGGCGGGAGAGAACACCGCATCCGTGCCCCTGCAGTTTATCTCTCTGAATGACGGCACGCTGATCCGGGGACGGCTGACTTCCGTCGAGAATGGGGTTTATATTATTCACACCGAACACCTGGGCGAAATCCGGGTGAACCCGCAGGATATTCAAAGCATCTCTTCCGGGAACTTCCAGCGCAAGGAAAAGGACGACACGGCCGGCTCCCGGAAGAACGCGGCCAGGACCGTTCCCCTTTCCCCGGGGACGCAGGTCCTGAATTCCCCGGACGCTCTGCAAATGGTCCAGCAGGCCCTGATGAGCGATCCGCAGATGATATCACTGATCCAGGACCTCATGCAGGACCCGGAAGTGGTGAAAATCATCGAGAACAGCAACCTCATGAACGACCTCTCGACACTGGACCCGGCCACCATACAGAAAAACCAAGACTTCCAGCGCCTGCTCCAGCATCCGAAAATCCAGCAGATCATCAAAACGTTCACCCAAAAAAATATCCAGCTGCCTTAACGCGGGGGATTCCAGTAGATATCTACGGGTTCACGCCCGTAGGATTACGCGGGTCTACTCAAAGAGGACTTAAGGAATGCGGGAGTGGCGGTTACACCACAGGCGTATTGTATCGACGACAACCCGGGGGCCGTGCCGCAGGATGGAAAATGTTCCCGGCCCTTTGTCGCAATAAGGACCCGGGATTTCCAGGATGGAATAGCGGCGGGCAGAGAAAGCGTTGATGATTTCCATATGAATATCAAAGCCGTCCGCACGGAGGGGAACCCGCGTTAAAACCTCGCGGGACATGGCGACAGTCCCGGATCCGATGTCGAAAACCGGGACATGAAACAGTATCCGGCAAAGCCAGAAATACATCCGGCTGACCGTCCTGCGCAGAAACGAGACGCGGCCCTGCCCCGCGGCAAGATAGCGGGACACGACAACCATCTCGTGTTTTTTGCTTAGAACGACCAGGTCTTTCAAAACAGCGGTGCCAAAAGGGAGGTCGACGTCGCAATACACCACGGTCCGGCCCCGCGCCTCTTCGAACAGCCGCCTTAACGTAAACCCCAAGCCGCGGTTTTTTTCATTATACGCGCAGCGCACGCCGGAACGCTGATCCGCAAGACGGCGCAGGACATCAGTACTGCCGTCAGAACTCCCATCATCCCGAAGTAAAATTTCATACTCCCAGCCTTGCCCGTCACAAAAAACGGCAAGCTCTTCCACCGCAGGGATGATAAGATCCCTGGAATTATAAACAGGGATAACAACAGACAGCTCGGGCATTAAAAAACCCTCGGAGTTAACGCGTCCCGGTCCGGATCCGGCGGAGACTGCAAAACGGATTCGACCTGCTGAAGCAGCATGCCCGCCTCCAGCACGCGGCCCTGCTGTTGAAAGAGCCAAATAGACCGATTCAGGTTACTGCGGACCTCGTCTTCTTTCCCGACCTGGGCATACACGCCCGCCAGGTTAAAATACGCTTCCGCGAAAGCAGGATTCAAGGCGATGGCTCTCCGGTAAGCGGCAATCGCCTGATCCGGAAGACCTTTTTCCAAATACACAGGAGCCACGGCGAAATAAAAATGCGCGTCATCCGGCTTCAAAGCGATCGCGGCCTGAAACGCGTTCAGCGCGAGGTCCCATTCCCCCTCCTGGGCGTACACGATCCCGAGATTGCTCTGCATCACGGCGCTCTCGGGATTCATCCGGACCGTTCCTTCATACAGCCGCCGGTTATCCTTCCAGTCCATATTCCGCAGCCAGGTCCGTCCTCCGTAAAACACAACGATCAGGGCGGCGCACGCCGTGACCGCGCGTTTCATCCATGTCCGGTCGCAGGCTAACGCCGCTTCCTGCGAGGCGACAATCCCTGTTGCTAATAAAAGACAAAATCCCAGGGAGCCGGGATACAAATACCGCTCCGCGAAATAAACAGAGCTAGGCACGATATTAGCCCCCGGCAACAGGGAAATAAAAAGCCAGCCGGCACAAAATCCAACGAGAGGCCGGCGTCTTCTGGAGATGAACACCCAGACAACCAGCAAACCCAGAACGGCCAGGGCCTTCAGCGTGTACCCGTCGGTCCAGGACTGCGCCAGGACAGCGGCCCGGTTAAAATCGCTTGGGTCAAAAGCGAAAATGCCGGGCGCGATCACGGGATTGTGAGACAAGGACAAAGGAAAAACAAGCGCCGCCAGGTATTGCGCCCAGGCCTTGACAATAACGGCCATGGTCAGGCTGAAGCTCCCGGCGACATACCCGCCGCGGTTGATCATGCCCAGCACGCCCCACTTGCATAAAATATAAACCGCCACAATGGCAAAAAAAGGCCACGCCAGCGGCACAACCTCCCGCCATGTCCGGCGGGGCCGTGTAAAAAACTTCTCGTAAAACACGATCAATAACGGCATGGAAATCGCCAGCTCATGGGTAAACACCGCCAGGACCGCGAAAAGAACCGCCCACACCCGGTCCTGAGCCCCCCCTCGAGGGTTGCCCCACCCGCCAACCGGCCTGTTCTCCTCCCCCGTGTTCCCGTCTTCCCGGAAAACCGGAACCCGGCCTTCCCTCCGGTTGGCCCGCAGGTGAAAATAAAAACCCGCGAACAAAAACACGATCCCGAGCGTGTCCACGCTGGCGGTCATGAAGGTTATGGCTTCGACATGAACCGGGTGCACCGCGAACAAAAGCGCCGTCCAGAAAGAAACATCCCTGCGCCGCGACAATTCATAAACGATCTGATATACAAGCCAGATCCCGGCGGCGTGAATAAGAAGGGAAACCAGATGATAGCCGAAAACCGCCTCTCCCCACAATTGATAATTGACCGCATGCCAGAGGGTTTTAAGCGGGGAATACACGCCGGGCTGCCCGTCCGGGGGGATATACCCCACAAAAAAACGGGGGACATTGCGCAGGTCACGGATCAGCGGCCAATGGGTGATAAAATCAAAATCGTCCAGGACAAACTGATTGCCGAAAATATTACTGAAAGACAGAAACGTCAGGACAAAAATAAAAACCAATCCCGCCGCCTTTTGCTGAAACAGCCGGCCCCACCCCCGCGCGGGAGCGGCCGAGGTTTCTTTGTTTTTCCCCCTGGCCTTTTTCATGCCCGACTCAATTCTTTGCCTAACTATAATTTTAATAAACCAATTCCCTCAATATAGTATCAAATGGATAAAGAATTTCCAGTTTGATATTCTTAATGATTTATTAATAATATTCCAAGGTGTTGTATATTTATAAAAAACCTTTGAGTTAGAGATCCTTTGTCGGACACGCACCTCCCCGAAGCCTTGACCGGACTGGACAAAGCATTCCGGCCAACTTCTTAACTGTTGTACATGCCGAAAAACACTATATCCCCTCCTTGACCATGCCTCTATCTCATTGCGGTTCATCCCCACACACGTGGGGAACATATTATTATAGCAGAATTAGCTGCCTCTTTCTGCGGTTCATCCCCACACACGTGGGGAACATCAGCCTTGAGCCTTCCAGAGCCGATTTTAGGGCGGTTCATCCCCACACACGTGGGGAACATCTCAGCCCACAATAGTATAATGCGTGCAATCGCGGTTCATCCCCACACACGTGGGGAACATTTCAGGCAGATAATTGACATAATCATATTCAGCGGTTCATCCCCACACACGTGGGGAACATCCCGGCCTGCCGTTTGGCGCGGCCTCCGCTCCCGGTTCATCCCCACACACGTGGGGAACATTAATTATAACCGCTCACAATAAAATTTCCAATCGGTTCATCCCCACACACGTGGGGAACATAAATCAGCACACCGTTTGGCCTGATCATCGGTCGGTTCATCCCCACACACGTGGGGAACATAACTATTAATTGCAAGGGAAGCCAAAATATGGCGGTTCATCCCCACACACGTGGGGAACATCATGTCCATAATATTCGTTCATGGTTTTGTTCCGGTTCATCCCCACACACGTGGGGAACATTTATTAATTTAAATTAGTTAAAAGATATTCCCCGGTTCATCCCCACACACGTGGGGAACATGTTGTTAGTTTTACCCTCTGTTTATCCTATCCCGGTTCATCCCCACACACGTGGGGAACATAATTCCTGTTATAGGTCAGCGTCGGCTTGATACGGTTCATCCCCACACACGTGGGGAACATAATTCCTGTTATAGGTCAGCGTCGGCTTGATACGGTTCATCCCCACACACGTGGGGAACATCGCCCAATTTCTCACATCTGTCTGTGTCGTACCGGTTCATCCCCACACACGTGGGGAACATGTTAATTTTTCCGCCTGTTTTATTGTCATTGTCGGTTCATCCCCACACACGTGGGGAACATGACCTTGAACAAAAGAAAGGAAAGATCAATGTCGGTTCATCCCCACACACGTGGGGAACATATAGTCGAATTGAGGGCGCAGAACATTAAGAACGGTTCATCCCCACACACGTGGGGAACATTAATCCTAACTCGGCACACCTCAGAGCTTGATCGGTTCATCCCCACACACGTGGGGAACATTTAAAGAATGAACATAGCAAGATTACAATTTCCGGTTCATCCCCACACACGTGGGGAACATACACTATTGTTGGCGAAGGTCAGGCAATATATCGGTTCATCCCCACACACGTGGGGAACATGGAATGGCAGAGAGTTTCGAGTTTAAATTAACCGGTTCATCCCCACACACGTGGGGAACATTTCTCGATTGGTCTGATGATGATCCTGTTCCTCGGTTCATCCCCACACACGTGGGGAACATTATGTCGGGCTGGATTTGTCAGGCACCACAGACGGTTCATCCCCACACACGTGGGGAACATAGCGCAAATTTAAGCATGACGGCAATCCGTGCCGGTTCATCCCCACACACGTGGGGAACATATAAATTTTTATTATCGAATGGAAAATTTTATCGGTTCATCCCCACACACGTGGGGAACATCCTATATGAAAAAATTTTATCCAGTAAAAAACGCGGTTCATCCCCACACACGTGGGGAACATTTCAAGGTCGATTAACAGATATCCGGCTTCTGCGGTTCATCCCCACACACGTGGGGAACATAATTTTGTATTTTTCCGTTGCAATCCCTAAGACGGTTCATCCCCACACACGTGGGGAACATGGATGTGTATTTTCCTTTTGATATTTTGTTTACGGTTCATCCCCACACACGTGGGGAACATTATCATTTTGAGACCATAAAATACGAAGAATACGGTTCATCCCCACACACGTGGGGAACATACTTCTATTTGCTTCTTTAAGGCCTGCCAGAACGATTTTTAAATAAAAAATCCTTTGGTAGCCCCAATTTAGCACTACCAAAACAATCAAACATCTTCTAATCCTTCATTGTCCACCATGTAATCCGCACCCTCCTCCGGAAGAAAAGAAACCAACTTCAAGCCATCATAGTCAACCGGGATGCGCCGGTTCTGCCCATATGTCATAAATTCAAAACCCGACTCAACGGGAGAATCCCACATCATCACGGCATTTCCTTCTTCAATTCCTTTGACAACATGAGACCATATCATCTCTCTCACCTTAACAGAATACACACCTACATAAACACCCGCCCGAACCTCCAGCAACCACACCGCCAATCGGCCGCGCAAACGAGGCGGCGCATTTTCAAGAACGATGACCATCATCGGCTAATCCTTCCTTTTCAGGAATCGCCGGCGGCAGAGCATCTTCAGGCGGCTCCGGCTTTTCTATTCCTCCCGCGGCAAGAACTTCTTCAATCATCGGGATAATCCGTTGTAACAGCCGGCTACTTCTAAACACCTCTCGGCAGGCATGACGGACAGACTGTTCAGGATTATCCGGTTTCTTTGAAGCGATCTGAAACGCTAAAGGCACAACGGTTTCAAACTTGAGCAAATCCGCAATATCATAAACAAATGAAAGCGGCTTGCCTGTATGAAGAAACCCTATCGCAGGCGCATATCCAGCCGCAAGAACCGCTGATTCTGTTATCCCATATAGACACGCGGTCGCAGAACTCAAACACCGGTTGGGCATATCCCCTGCGTCCCAATTCTCTGTGTCATATTCCCGATATTTCCAGGGCACTCCGAAACGTTTCGCGAAAAGCTTATACATCTGCCGCACCCGAGCTCCCTCAATCCCTCGCAATTGATTAATACTACGCTTGCTTGGCGGCTCATCCCCAAACCTAATACGATACATTTGTTTAATAACTTTAAGCCTCGTGTCTTCATTGAGAGCAAGTTTGGCCTGATATAGTAAACGGTCTGCCCTTGCACCTCCGGGTTGACCGGCAGAGTAAAGCCGCACACCTCCATCGCCAATCCAACAAATTAAACAACCCACCCGTCCCGCCAGTGCCACTGCCGCATGAGAGATGCGCGTTCCCGGCTCAAGCATCAAACACGACACTCCGCCTACGGGAATATGCGTCCGCACGCCATTGACATCCACCACCACAAATGCACCATCCAGGACATCAAGGTTACCTTTCTCAACATATACAAGCGAAACGCGCTCTTTGATGGTGATAGGAGACAGCTTCGGCAATAGAGGATTGTTGCCGGTGCTCATGATTTCCTCACCAACATTAAACCACAACCAAAACCCTTGCCGGGTCCTAATCCTTCAAAAAGCACGTTTCTAAAAACGTGTTCATCCAAAACTTGAAGCATCCCGGAAAAATCGACGGTACTATAACGGACAAACATCCCACCCTTTTTCTTTAAAAATTGACTTTGCCGATATCCTTCTGCTCGTGTCATTAAGACTTGGAATCCTTTCTTCTCACTCCGCTCTTTAAGCCAAATCAAACACGCCTCTGTTACAAGTTCAGCCAATGATTTACTTTCCTTTTTTCCATTATCATTTTCTAATCGAATTTTATGTTTCCTGTCCATCACCACATCATGACGCTTTCCATCCCGCTTACGGGTTGGATTAACGCGCAAAGCAAAACCAAGTCGCATATCTTTTTTTACCTTAGGGTCATAGTCTTTGCTCTCAATATTCCACAAGTCATGTCGATCCTCCGGTCTGCGTTTTGAAACAGTGTAAACAACCGGATATTTTCCTAAGGATTCCATCCGATACAAAAAATCTCTTTCCCGGTCTGGTTTGTCCCCAAATAAATCCCAAACAGCCTGATGAAGGGAATATTCGTTATTAAAAATATCCCAAAACTTATTTGTTTGCCGGGCATCTTCTTTTAATGTTATTCTGCTAATATACATCTCTTCCTCCTCATGGAACTGAAGCATAATATTCCTTCCTAATATCAAATTGCCAACGAATTCTGGATAAAGGAGTATCTCTCCGTTCAAATTTTTTTTCTTCCGCTAAGCCGGCACTGTCTATTTTTTCCCAGTAAAGGATCTTATTCCCGAGAGGCCAATTATGTCCTGAAATCATGTTTAAATCAACAAACTGACTTTTCTGAAATGCCTCCAGCAAAGAAGCGGCAGGCACAATCTGAGGTTGAAGCCCCAGCGCCAAGGGGCATGATTTCCGGCCTAAATAAAGGGTGAATACCGGGGCACCAAGCCGCTCTTGTATCTCTTCCACAGGGCACGATCCCGATTTTTTTTCCCATAAAGCTATGGTATAAATCGCGTCTGTACGGTAATCACGTGTTGACAAGATGGTCTTTAACTCATGTTTTTGCCCTCGCACCACTTCCTCCCTGCGGCTGGCATACCTCTCTCTGCCGGGAGGAACCTGTACCGTATGATAGTCAGACAGCGGTCTCCCCATATCCTCAACCAATACTGAAAAACCATAACTATCTGCTAACGCGACATGTTTTTTATCCTCATCTCTTTTGATGCCTAGCGCAGCTGCCACCAAACCTAAAACCGCAGACTTTGTAGGATGCGGGAAACTAGGCCGCATTTCTCCAACGGCAATGTCCCCCCAAGAACACAACGGACCATAAAGACGAAATAATAAATAATTTTTCATTTTTCACCGCACGATCGAACGCAAAATTGGACAAGATCCTCCAATGTTCCAGTTGGTTTTACCGTATCCACTTCTTTAAACAAAGTATCTTCACATCCATAAGCTTTACCGAGCCGATCACGTGTTTCGCGTAATGCGTCAAGGGCATTCTTGAGAATATCCTCCCCTTTCACCGGCTTTAAGAAAGCGACAGCCAGCGAACGTGGCTGTTTATTTGTTTTCTCTGCCAAGATATACGAAGCATAGGCCCGCGAGGCAAAACTATTCTGTTTGCCCGTTGGTGCCACGGTCGCTGCTGTCTCAACCAGTGCCTTAATCGCTTTTTCCGCCAGCTCTTCATTGCCTCCCAAATTCCCTATTAACAAATCATAATCAACACAGATATACAAATAAAATAATCCCGCTCCAAATTCGGCCTCCCCAATATAAGCGGAACCCGCATGTTCTTCCAGGGTATTGAGATCATCAACAGCGCTGAAGTAATCGTCTTCCACCGCTGTTTTGTGTACCGTAAAAGCATGCGCAACCTGAACAGCGGCCTCAGTATTAGCCCACGGATTATCTGCCAGCATCCGGCCAAACATGGAAATATCAGCCGCTGAATGATTTTTCCTTAATATTTTTAAGTCGTCCTCTGTTGGGTCAATTTTATCTTTTACCAGCTTCACAACCAAGGTATCTATGGCAGAAATTTCTTCTGGTGAAAAATGCGCCAGCTGTTCAATCTCAAAACTATTCCCCTTACACTTACCAAAAATCCCGGCAATGGCCGCCGCCCATTCTTGGGCCTTCTTTTCAGAAACACCATTTTTCAAAAACTGTTCATAAATTTTCTTGCCCATCTCCTTTGTTCGAATACCAATATGCCCGGCCAACGCTTCTTCAAAAGTTTCCGATGTCCGCCACGCCCGCTTAAGACTTTGGGAGGACACCCTCAGGCGCTGAACACCGCCAACTATTGCGGTCTTAGGCCGCCCTAAATCGTCCCGGTTTAAATTCGACGGCCCATAATTGGTCAACAAATGAAGCTGAATGAAATTACCCATAATGTTCCTCCTCCTTATTGTTCTTTTTCCGGAGCCTTCTCATAATATTTATATGCTAATTCCTTTTTGGTCTTTTGATTCCACCAGTATACAGTCTTGGCAAGACTGTATATATCTACAGTATTTCCTAAAAGATGAAGAATTCTCCTCATAAAGTTGTACATTTCTTCCCGTTCGTCGATCTTTAAAAGACGCCGAAACCGTAAACCGCTGACTTTCGCCTTCTTATCGCCTTCCGCCATTTGTTCAGCAAGGGTTGTGCCGGAATTATTTTCCTTCACATGTGCGCACAACCCTGCCACACAGGCGAGCGCCTCCCGGTCTTTAAGACGCAACCGATGATAAAGCTGGTGATACACCGGGATAAAAACCACCTCGTCTGGATTCCTCGCACGGCGTAACCTCGCACGGTCACCCCGCTGGTTATCTAATTCCTCCCACCACTCAAACAATATTTTTCCCGACTCATCCCCGGGATCGAATAACCTTTCAAAACATCTTGTCTCCATAGATCCTCCTCTCTAATCTGAATGAAACCCTATTTGTTTTTTCGGTTTCTCTTCTGGCGGCTGCATTAGCTTGCGGATCGCCTGGAAAATGGACTAAATTTCAATGTCATGTTTCTCAAGCTTTCCTTCCAATTCTTTAAGCTTATACGACAAATCCTTATGTAAGGCCAAGACCCCTCTCAAACGGACAAAGACTCGCATAACGGCAATATTAACCTGAATAGCACGCTTACTCTTAAGCACACTGGAAAGCATGCCAACACCCTGTTCGGTAAAGACATACGGCAGTTGAGGGGAAAATTTCATGGTTTTAAGGTGGTCACAAATTGTGACCACCTTGTCTTTTCTTCTTTCGACAATTGAAACATAAAGTCTTCAGGGAATCTCTCTTTATTGCGCTTAACCGTTTGATTTAGCACTTTTGTGGGCACGCCGTATAATTCAGCCAAATCCCTATCAATCATAACCTTATGCCCACGTATCATCAGGATCTTTTTTTCTATCGCTGTTTCCATAATTGCTTCTTTCATCCTCTGCCTCCTTCCCGTTATTCCGCAACTTTACAATCATTCCGGCACTTGAAATCACAAATTATGATTTCAAACGTCCTTCCCCGCCTCTTGAATTATAGGCAACCCCAAAATATCTTGCTTCACTTTTTTGCCTCGGATTATTCCCATCAATTTGTTTCTAGCCTGCGCAACCCTTTTAACATTGACTTCATCAATCATCTCGGACTGGGATACCTCATCAAATATCTGTTCTGCTTTGCGAACTATGCACTTGTGCCATTCTTGCTTAATAGACGTTCCGTCATTACCGGCAACCACCCTCTCGCGCATCCGGGCGATGATCCGATAAAAGTCCGCCTCTGTTTCCTGCCAAAACCTTTGAGTAATGGAACTCAGCTTGTTAACATCTACCTTTAGCGCATCCTTTATCGCATAACGCAGACTGCTTGCCAAGGAATCTGCCGCCTTAATCAAAGTCGCTATTTCAGCTTCGTATATCTCCCGCTTGATCTTGTCTTCAATAATCACAACCGGCATAATACCTTCATACCAACAACACGCCTTCATATTGTTCATATCATATCCAAAAGTCCACAAACGAAAACTATATAATTTCCGATCAAAAGTTTGATTAACGATTTTCGCTGCCTGTCTGCTCCCATCTAAAATAGTTTGAATATAACCCAACCAATACTTATACCCAATATATTCATGTTGATGCATCGGGAGAAGTTCTTCCTTTACATCACGGTAGTAAGGTGTTAAAGGATGCAAAATACTCTTATACATAACACCATAGGGTTTAGTTAAATATTTATTAACAATAACATCCGAATTATTACATAGATCACATTCGCCTGCTCTATCTTCAAAAAGAAGACGTATCCTCCTGGGCATGGACCAATAAATTTGAACAGGGTTGACATCTAAAGCTGTTGTACTCTGATCTTTATCGCTTACTCGTGTCGCGCCACACCACGGGAACTTATCTTTAACTTCGACTCTTGATTTATCAGCCAAATCTTCAAATCCATCTTTATCCAATACGTTATTCCATATCGTCTGCCAAAAATCCTCTTCAAGAATAATGGTCGTTACCGGACCACCTCCTCGCAATCCCACTCTGTTTCCCTTGCCACCTGCTGGCGAATTTGTTTGTAAAGTGAACAAGGCTTGGGCTGCGCAAGGTAGACAGAGCTTGTTAATTTTGCCCCCTTTAATAAAATGATCTGTATTAAATTTTAAAGCTTGCTCTCCGGGAGCGTCCAAAAATAATTTTTCAATTGTTTGTTCCGTATATCTGGTTTCTTTTTCCAACTCTAAATCCTGCATGAACCGCGGCGGAGGAGTTTGTTGATCCCATTTCTGCCGTGGGTCATCATCCAGAAAAAACGCAAAAGCGACTTCCTCAAACTTCTGTTTCAATAATTCCGGAGAAGGCGGACTGTCCCGCCACTCTCTCCACTCTTTCTTGCTGTTTGGTGCGCATGTGGTTTGTAAAAGCCCAATTAAAAACTGCATTAAAGCCCCGTTAAAGTCAGGGCGCACTGATGCCAACTCAAGAATCGGGTCATTGATCAAATTCTCCGTAACCTGCCAAGGAGCGATCTTTTCGGTTTTCCCGTCTTTATGTCGGACCGGAATCCATGCATCATAAATCAAATTCATATCAATCCCCTTCCTGTTCAATCCGCAAGCCGTACTTACGGGTATAATAAACTTTGACTCTCTGGCCCTGTCCGTTTCTGGCAAGGCCTTCAAAACCATCTTTGACTTCACGCAACGGAATCACCACACAATATTTTCCTTTGTCCGACATGGTCTCTTTTGCTTGTGCAATGACTTCCTGATCAGCATCATCTTCCGTAGCAACCAAAGAACGATAAATAGAAACTTCGGAAAGCAACCAATCATTATTATAATATGGAACCAACCTATCTTCTTGCCTACGAGCTAAACGAACTGTTATAGTCGGCTCACCAACACGCGTCGGGACATTGTCATCATTCGGCCAGGAGAGCATATCCGCCATGTATCCATTGCTGATCCTAAGCCCGTTGTATTGGGCCAAACTTGACTTGGCCCGGGCATTACCGTCAGCTTTATTTTCTTGATATTGTAAGGACGTCGGGATTTCTTCTTGATTCTCTTCCCCATACACATATTCAATCATTTCACGGGAGTCGGCCGGCATCCGGAAGGCCTTATGCTGAACCAACCATTGGGCGGTTAACCATAATTGACCGTGATGTTCATAAACTTTTGATGCTCTCGGGAAAACAGTAGAATACCAGTCTCGTTTAACAGCCCCCCTCATTTCCGGCATATAAACAGCCATTTCCTGTAAACCGCGTTCCTCAATCTTCGCTGGATTCCCCAACCTGTCTCTATGATGCCGGCAAAGCCTCCCCGCACGCTGAATAATAAGATCAATCGGCGCAAGATCAGTTACCATAAAATCAAAATCCAAATCAAGTGATTGTTCCGCCACTTGAGTAGCTACTACTAGTTTACCCCGCCGGTCTTGTGCCGAACTTTTTGGCCCAAAGTTACCGACCACGTTTTGTTCTATAGCAAGCCTGTCCCCTAAAGCAAAACGGGCATGAAACAGCGTTATATTTCCTTCATCGGTTATATCCGCTGCCAAAGAATAAGCATCAGTAGCATCTTGAACAGTATTCCGAATCCAGCATACACTTTTCCCTTTCTGAAGGGCTGATTCAATCAGACTTATAACATTTTTTACATCATGAAGTTCTATTACCTTGATATTCTTATGCAAGTATTCTGGGGAAGATACCGAGAAACCAAGACTTCCTGTTCTGGAAATCTGTGTGATCAAAGGATACTCATTCCTTATGTCTATCGAAATATCCGATTGCATCCCTTGAGCAAAGGCTTCGATAAGTTTTTTCCGTAAAGCCTTTGGAAGAGTCGCTGAAAGTAAAATGGCATGCCCCTGCCTGGCGGCATGAAATTCCAAGAGATTACATAACAATCTGTTTGTATATGAATCATAAGCATGGACTTCATCAATGATAAGAACTTTACGAAACAAACCCAAAAGCCTTAATGCCTGATGCCGCACGGGGAGAATTCCCAACAATGCCTGGTCAATGGTTCCCACCCCGACATTAGCTAAAAACGCCTTTTTCCGATTATCAAACAACCACCCTTGGGCCTCCTGCCCAGCACTTTCTTCATCTTTTGTATATCTCTGCTCATTACTCTCCTTTTCTACTGCCAAATACTGTTTGCTCTTGCTGTGTGCTAATATCAACGAAGGATCTGAATCCGGAGCGTATAACTCCTTATAAACCGCCTCAACCCGATCATGCATTGCATTAGCTGTTGCCATAGTGGGAAGCCCAAAATAAAATCCATCTGTTTCTCCCGCCGCCATGAGCCGATGGGCCAAAACAAGAGCGGCCTCCGTTTTTCCTGAACCGGTTAAATCTTCAATAATAAATAATTTTGGCCCTAAAGGGATAACAATCTGTTCAATTATAGTCTGCACTGGCGATAAGACAGGAATAGAAGGAAATAACTGTTTTGTGGATTTATTTTTCGCTACCGGTAACGGGAATAGGCCGCTTGATTGAATAGCTTTTCGTGCCGAAGGCAAAGCAATTTCCTGCCAATAATCTTGCAGTGATAACGGATCTTGATGATATTTGAACCACGCTTCGTTTGAGCCAATCCAATCAGCAAGTACAATAAGGCCAGCGAGATCCCAGGAAACAACTTTTAAAAACCTTTCTTCTTTTTCAACCAAACAATCAAAATCATATTGACCAAACAAACTTTTTACCTCTGATATATACTTTAATGCGTCTCTAACACCATCAGGAGAAAAACGACAAATGAGCGGGGAAGAAAACAACTCGTTTTTAGGGGGGCGGCCATGATGCCCAGCAGAAGCTGCTAACCAACAATCTAAAACGTCTAAAAAAACATTTTTTTGTGCATTAAAAATTACTTGTACATAATCGCATAGAAACCGATAACCTAAGGACCAATGCTTGTCAGAATAAACGGCAAAAGATTTTTTGTTATTTAAAATCTTATATAAATCGGGACATAAATTCTGAAATCCTTCGGCGAACTTCCCAATATCATGAACCGCACATAAAAATGCAAAACTCTCCAGGAAACATCCCTTTCTGACGCTCAATTTTTCACAAAAATAGTTTAAAAAAGGACAAACTTTAAGTAATTCAATGCCTACCGCTGCGACATCCAAAGAATGATATGCCAAGAGATGATATCGAATACCCTTTTTATCTCGAGACAATTTGCCCCAATAACGATAATAATTTATATCATCCCCCACGAACTTTGTTTCTCCAAATGAACCTAATTAACTACTAAGAAACTTAGTATCTATGCTAACCCCTCTCAACATATAATATATCTTAACGAGGATATTTCAAATTCCCCGACGCCCTCCGGAGCCGCGCCGCCCCTTAAGGTCAGAACGCCGTGCCGGCGCCGGACGCGCCCGGCCGGCCCCACGGCCGCGTCGGGATGAAGGCCCTTTCCGCAGCTGCCCGCAGGCGGCCTGGACATCCCGCCCCCGGGGCATCCGGACCGTGGCGTGAATCCCCTGTCGCGAAAGGAGCGTCATAAAAGAAAGCATTTCCAGCTTGTTCGGCGGCTCATAATCAAACTCCGGAACGGGATTATACGGGATCAGGTTCATCTTGCAGAGCATCCCCCTTAACAAGCCCCCCAAAGCCAAGGCGGCTTTTTCCGTGCAGGTCAAATTCCTGATTAAAATATATTCAAACGTGATCTGGCGGTTGGTTTCCCGGATGTATTCCCGGCAGGCAGCCATGAGTTCCCGAATAGGATATTTTCTATTAACCGGCATAAGAAGGCTTCGGGTTTCGTCATCATAACCGTGCAGCGAAACCGCCAATTCAATCTGCAGCCCCGCCTTGGCCAGCTCTTTCATCCCCGGGATGAGGCCCGCGGTGGAAACCGTCAGGTGGCGGGCGCCGATATTCAAGCCCTGACCGGAATTAATAATTCGGACAGCGGCCATAAGATTGGAAAAATTATCCAACGGCTCGCCGGTGCCCATAAAAACAATATGAGACAGCGGTTGGCCGTTTGGGAGCGATTCCTCCTTCAGGTGCAAGGCCTGGGTCACGATCTCGGCGCACGTCAGGTCCCGGCTCCAGCCGCCGACGCCGCTGGCGCAGAACTTGCAGCCGAACCGGCAGCCCGCCTGGGTGGACACGCAGGCTGTGGCCCGGTCGCGGGCCGGGATCAGAACGCTTTCAATTTTTTCATGGTCGTCAAGCTCAAAGAGAAACTTGGTGGTGCCTTCGGCGGAAACCTTCTTCTGCAGCACAACAAAAGGACGGCAGCGGAAATCCCGCGCCAGCCTCTCCCGGAGCGGCTTGGGCAGATTGCTCATCTCATCAAAAGACCACGCGTTCTTTTGATAAAGCCATTCAAAAATCTGGGCCGCGCGGAAACTTTTTTCCCCGGCGACTTCCAAATACTTTTTCAGGTCATCGCAGGATAAATTCCTGATATCCTCTTTATGAGACAATTCCCCTTGATTCATGGCTTTTTAAAAGGTCGGTGGTGTTGTTTGTCCCTCTTACAGGCTTGTGATGGCTAACGAAAAAGAAAAACGCGGGGGAAATGCGGCCAGTCCTTCACCGGGAAGCGTCACGAAGCCGGGGAATCGGCCGCGCCCGCCGCGCCGTTTTCCAGGAACACGCCGATGCTGCGGAATTTATTATAACGGTCTTCCAGCAGCTCCTCCCGGGATTTGGCGGATAATTCCTTAATGGCTTTCAGGATAACTTTCTTCATGTTTTTCGCGACGAACTGGGGGTCATGATGGGCGCCGCCCGGCGGCTCCGGGATAATGTCATCGATAATGCCGAATCTCTTTAAATGTTCGCCGGTCAGCTTCAAGGCGTTGGCAGCGTCAGGCGCTTTCACGCTGTTGCGCCACAGGATCGAAGCGCAGCCCTCCGGGGAGATGACGGAATAATACGCGTTCTGTAAGATGTACACGCGGTTGGCGACCCCGATGCCGATGGCCCCTCCGCTGCCCCCTTCCCCGATAACAACAGCGATGATCGGTGTCGGGATCAGGCTCATGTCTTTCAAATTTGAGGCGATAGCCTGGGCCTGGCCGCGCTCCTCGGCGCCGATGCCGGGATAAGCGCCGGGCGTATCAATCAGGGTGATGATCGGCAGATGAAATTTCCCGGCAAACTGCATCAGGCGTATGGCTTTGCGGTACCCTTCCGGGTGGGCACAGCCGAAATTCCGCATGATATTTTCCTTAATATCCCGGCCTTTCTGATGCCCCATGATAACGACCTTGTGCTGGTCTATCCTGGCCAGCCCTCCCAGAAGGGCCTGGTCGTCGGAAAAAAGCCGGTCCCCATGCAGTTCGACAAAATCAGAGGCAATCATGTGAATGTAGTCCAGCGTGTACGGCCGGGCCGGATGCCGGGCGATCTGAACCCGCTGCCATTCCGTGAGGTTGCTGTATATCGACTGCTTCATCTTCTCCAGCTTCTGCTCCAGCTTTTTGATCTCGGGGTCGATATTGATCCGCTTGTTCGTGCCGAAACTCTTCAGCTGCTCAATCTTCGCCTGCAACTCCATAATAGGTTTTTCAAAATCCAAGCCGCTCATCTCTCTGCTCGCTCCTTTTCAAAAATCCGCTTCCCCCGCGCGCTTTCAGTCAACAATAACCACTTCGGTTCCCATGGGGATCAGGCTATAAAGTTCTTCCACATCCTCGTTTCGCATGCGGACGCACCCGGCGGTCACCGCCTGCCCGATGGTTTCCGGCTCTATCGTGCCGTGGATGCCGTAGCCGGGGATATCAAATCCCATCCACCGCGTGCCCAGGACATTTTCCGGACTCTCCGGGGGGACGATGATCCCGCGGCTGAACCACACCGGGTCCACCAGTTTCGATGTGATCTTGAACGTGCCCACCGGCGTGCTGGAATTCTCTCCGGTGGATACAAGGTACACTTTCACGATCTCCTCCCCGTCTTTCAGGATCAGGACGTTTTGCGATTTATCGACAAATATATTAAAATGGCCGGTCCAGATGCGCAGCTTCTGCGCGACCCGGATCACGTCGCTTTTTAAGGCGTTGCTTTTTTTTATCAGCTCCACCGTGGTGCCGTAGCGCTTAGCGATCTTGCCGAGTGTGTCCCCGGTCATCACTTCATGCGTCAGGGTTTTTCCCGGCACGGTCGTGGTGGAAAAAATAAGGTTCATATTCAACCCTTCCAGGTCTTTCTGAACATTCATGATGTTATCATAATCCGGGTACTTCTTTAAAATTTCCTGATAGATCACCCGCGCCTTGACGTAATCGCCGTCCTTTTCAAACCCGCTAGCCCGCTTATAAAGCTCCGCGACATTGACCTGTTTCGGATCCGCCTGCGCGACCGGTTCCGGTTTCTTACCGCGGGATAAGCTAAACCACAGGACGATAATCCCTATACACACTCCACCAATGATCACCAATCGATTATTCACAATTCCACTCCTTTTGGCAGGTGACTTTGAATCTGTTCCCGGACGGATACTAGCGGCCCCACATACTGTAAAAAATAATCGACATCAGGCAGCCGATGATGGAACCAATAAAAACCTGAATGGGGGTGTGCCCGATAAGTTCCACAAGGCGGTTGGTTTCGATCTTCCCCCTCCAGTAGATATCTTCAAGAATCCTGTTCAATATTTCCGCCTGCTGCCCCGTGGCCCTGCGGACGCCCTGGGCGTCAAACATCGTGACCAAGGCAAAGACAGCAGAAAGGGCGAAGATCACCGAGTCGAATCCCCGTTCCATGCCTATGGTCGTGGCCAAGGCGGTAGCCCCCGCGGCGTGGCTGGACGGCATGCCTCCGGTGCCGATAAACCAGCGGAAATTAAACCGCCGTTCCCGAATGACCCCCAGGAACACTTTAATACACTGCGCCAATGCCCAGACAGTCAGTGTGATGACCAGAATTTTATTACGTAAAATCTCTTTAACAAGTATGATCAGAAATTCCATAAACTTCCAGGGTATGCCGACAGCCCCGTGCCTAACTGCAAGCGGGACAAAGATTAGTAACGTTTATTGGTATAATTGACATGATTCTGAATTTATGTTGCTTACATTATAATTTTGCTTCCCCAAAAATGCAAGGTCTTTCATTTCCTTCTTTTAATATTATTATCGGTAAAAGAAGAAAACTTCCCCCTTGAAACGGGCCCTGAACCGTCAACGCGCTATTCACGCCAATATCCAGACCATGCGGACATTCACCAAGCCGAAAAAAGGACAATGAAATCTCCTGAACGATCCCGCGGTCAAGCGGTAAAAAGAACAAGGCGGGCTTAGTTTAAAGCAACAGGGTCCGGAATCTTCTCAAGCACAATCCTGGGAAGCAGCCCCGGCATTCGCATTTCCTTGCGTTTTCTCCCACTTGAGAATAGTCTTGACCACAAGGCCGAGACGCTTGTCCCCACATCCCCGCCCCAGCTTGAAATTAACGATGCCGGACTGCAGTTGCAGACGCATGAGCGCGCCAACATCACATGATTTTATCAGCTGTCTATACGCTGAACACGTCCCCATGTGCCGGCAGGCAAAGGCAATCGTTCCGGAAAGGATACGCGCGTCAAAACAGGACGGGCACAAACACAAAAAAATTTTTTTTCACATATTTTATGCAAATTGGTATTATTTGACATAATTCCGAAGTTATGTTAGTTTACATTATAATTTTGGTTCCCCCAAAATGCAGCGCACGCTCTCTCCTTTTCTTTTTCTAATATCCTTATTGATCATAACAGAAAACTTCCCCCTTAAACAGACCCCGCTTTTCCCATTTTATAACAACACCCCCACAAGAAAGATGTTCTCTCCCGCATGCTGGCCCAAATCTCAAATCGTGGCATTCCCGGAACGGATGCCTATTCCGCTAGAGTTGATGCTGATGCCGGAGAAGGGCTATCCGCGTGTATTATCGTTGGATTTCCAAATAACGCCATAAAAGAAAGCCAAAAACGGGTGTGTCCGGCGGTGAAAAACACCGGGGTTGCGTCCAAGCCCCGGCGTATGACCATCCCCCTTTCTCCAAATATAACAACGAAATATCTTTCACGATATCTCCAGTTGTCGGGTCGGTCGGCATCGGGCAAACAAGCATTCGCCGCTAGGAAGGAACGCGTTGCCCGCCGGCAGCCAAAATTACCGGACCCGCCTGAAACCCGGGGCCGGGACAGGATTTCATCCACACGATTAAACCAACAAAAAAGGCCGCCCGGCTGCTTTCTTGCGAAAACAAGGCGCAGGGCGAGCCTCGTCATTTCCTTTATTGAAATGACAAAAGATGACGGGAAATACCATGTTATCCAAAACCTACAGTTACGCCTTAAACGGCATCGATTCCTATTTAGTCACGATCGAAGTCGATTGTTCGCGCGGCCTGCCGGCAACGATCATTGTCGGGCTCCCCGACAACGCGCTCAAGGAAAGCAAAGAACGGGTCCGCGCGGCCATTAAAAACAGCGGACACAAATTCCCCTCGTCCAGAAGCACCATCAATCTTTCCCCGGCGGACACAAAAAAGGAAGGCCCGGCCTTTGATCTGCCGATCGCCTTAGGGGTATTGGCGGCCTCCGAACAGATTTCCCCTCAACGCTTACATGAATACGCCCTTTTGGGAGAACTTTCTTTGGACGGGAAGGTCAAGCCTATCAAGGGCGCGCTGTCCATCGCGCTGTCTATGGATAAAAACCGTTTTAAAGGGCTTGTCCTGCCGACGGCTAACGCTCCGGAAGCGGCCATCGCTGATGTCATAGACGTTTATCCGGTGGATTCCCTCAACCAGGTGCTCCATTTTCTCTCAGCGCCGGAAAGCATCCGCCCCTTTAAAACCGATTCCTCCCTGCTCACAGATCAACCCGATGACGGAGGGCCGGATTTTGCCGATATCAAGGGTCAATACCAAGTCAAACGCGGCCTCGAGATATGCGCCGCGGGGGCGCACAATTGTCTGCTGATAGGCAGCCCCGGCACAGGGAAATCGCTCGCCCTTCGCCGGTTAAACAGCATCATCCCTGAAATGAGCCGGGAAGAAATCCTGGAAACCACCCGGATTTATTCCGCCATGGGCCTGGTGAAATCAAAAACGGGAATGGTGACGCAGCGCCCCTTCCGCTCTCCCCACCATACGACCTCGGACGTGGCCCTGGTCGGAGGCGGATCAACCCCCCGCCCGGGGGAGGTGACCCTGGCCCATAACGGCATCCTTTTTCTGGACGAACTTCCCGAATTCAGCCGCAACGCGCTTGAAGCGCTGCGTCAGCCCCTGGAAGAAAAAATCGTCATCATCTCCCGCGCGTCTAAAACCATGCAGTTTCCCGCCAACTTTATGTTCGCCGCCGCCATGAACCCCTGCCCGTGCGGATTTTTCACCGACCCGAAAAAGGAATGCCGGTGTTCCTCCTGGCAGATCCAGCGGTATATTTCCAAAGTGTCCGGCCCGCTGCTGGACCGCATCGACCTTCATCTGGACGTACCGTCCCTCCCGCCGGAGGAACTCCTGTCCGACACAAAAGGAGAACCGTCGGCGCAAATCAAAGAAAGGACCGTCAAGGCCAGGGGAATCCAAAGAAAGCGGTTTGCCGGCACCGGCATCACCGTCAACGCGCAACTCAATCACCGCCAGCTCAAAGAATACTGCCCCCTGTCCCCAGAATGCCGCGCCCTGCTTAAACAAGCCATCGAAGAACTCAACTTCTCGGCCCGGGCCCACGATAAAATCATCAAGGTGAGCCGAACAATAAGTGACTTGGCTGGGAGCGAGCAAATTCTGCCCGAGCATATTGCCGAAGCCATCCAGTACAGGAGTCTGGACAGAGGCTTTTGTTAAACCAAGATTTCCCGTATAAAACTTCCGCCCCTGTCGGCCCTTCCGGACCCGCCGTCTCCTGTCGCGGCCGCAGGTTTTGCCTCGAACTGCGGCCATAAACACATTCCTGATTTATATCGCCCCGCCGGATATTGCCTGATCAAGCGCCTGGCGCACCGCAACCCCCAGATCCTTTACTGTCAGCGGTTTTTGTATAAGCCGGGCCCCTTTCCCCAAGACTCTCCGGGGAGTGGGGTATTCAACCAGCATCCTGCGGCTCGTTCGCTTGGGCCCTCTCGTCTGAAGGATCAATTCGCATTTCTAGTTTACACTCCTTGGGGTCGTGTATTCAAAATCAGCATCCTTCGACTCGTTCGCTTGGGCTCTCTCGCGCAGGATCAATTCGCATTTCTAATTTACACTCCCTGGGGTCGTGTAAATTAAATGCTCATTGAATAAACCCCTTCAAAATAGACACGATGACGAGCCAAAGGACAAAAGCCGATAACCCAACGCAAATATTAAAAATGACCTTTAAAAAAACCGGGAGCTTTGATTTATAAATAATCCTATTTATAACATAAGCGCCTGCGCCCAACCCGCCGCCGATGAGGCCCCCGATCAACACCAAAATTAACGGCCACCCGCACATGACATGGACTTTTAAAGGCAATTTCTCTTTTTTCGGTTCCGTGCCTGTTTCTTGATTCATTGTGATCTCCTTCCATAAGGAATAAACGTCCCCGGCAGCCGGACAAAAACCGCAGCGAGCCATAGTCCTCTCCGAACCTCTTAACGCGCATCTTCAACGGTCAACCCGGGCCGCCGCCCATCATTATTTCAACACCTGGCTTTCCGTCCCGTCTCTGGGCGCTTCACCAAAATGCAGGACAGCCAGCCATAATATTCCCGACAGGACACAATAAATGACACCAACGGACACAAGGGTTACAGACAGCACTTTATTCTTTTTTCTAAAGAAGACCGCCGTGCCAACCGCAATAAATATGACTCCAACACAGCCCATCAGCAATATCATTTCCCCTCCTGCAACACACACAAAGACGACGCGAACTGCTTTCCCCCGGACAAAGACAAAAGCACCCGCAACGTTTCGTCTCTGCCGGCAGTGCGGGGCCATGGAGTGTTTATATTAATCCGTCTTTTCCCCCGGCTCCGGATTGATTCTTTTATATTCCTCCGGATAATATTTCTTGAAACAGTCAGGGCATATGCTGTGACTGATATCCACATCAGAATGTTTTCTGATATAAACATCAACCTGTTCCCAATACCCCTTGTCATCCCTCACCTTTTTACAGAAACAGCATAAGGGCAATATGCCCCTTAAGTTTTTAATCTCCGCCAAGGACTCCTGAAGTTTTTTGATAAGTTCTTCCCGTTCTTTTGCGGCCTGTTTTTTCCCGCTGATGTCCCGGCATATGCAGAATATCAGTTTCTGCCCCCGGTAAACAGCGCCGTTATTGCTGAGCTCCTCATCTATGATCCGGCCATCTTTGCGCCGGTGGCGCGTCTCAAAGTGGACCCCTGTAGCGTCAACTCTTTGGGCCATTTCCAATATGTGCTCTTTATTATGAACAGCATCCCAGTCCCACGCATGGAGATGATACACGTCTTCCCTCGAATAACCAAGCATATCGGCAAACCGGCTGTTGGCGTCATAAACCTTGGCGTTTTGATCCAGGATAACGATGCCGTCCCGGGATTCCTCCACCAGAAGACGCCGCCAATTGATCTCGTCCTTCAGTAAAATTTCGGTTTTTTTAAATTCAAGCTCAACCGCCTCCAACTCCAGGACCCGCTTTTCCAGCTCTTCATAGGTCGGTTTTTCAGGCATGATTATTCTCCTATTTCCCTATAAACACCCCCGAGCGGGCGCTCCTCCCCAGCCCGCCGGGACGGCCGCAGGAAAAATCCGCAGGGAATGAATGTTTATATTGCCCCGGGGCTCAAGTCTCCGGTTTCATAATATCACAAATTAAAACTCCCGGATATTCTTCCCTTCATGGCCTCATAAAGTTCATTGCGCATCCCGACAAGCTTTGTATGCTGTAAATCCATCTCAACAACATGAACGCTGAAACTGTCATCCCACGAATGAGCGCCATTCTACGCCCCCTTCTTTATTATCCCATATTAAATTACGGGCGGCGGAACGCGCTCCGCGGCAGGGGCCGAGCAGGACATTTATCTGAAATATTCAATATCGGCGCTAAGAAGCTCGCCGGCAATGTCCTCAAGGGTCACGATTCCCACGCAGTGCTTCTGGTTGTCAACCACCGCCACCAAATGCTCTTTGTTCTGGATCATCGTATGAAGAGCGGTCATCAGGGTGGCGTGGCGGTCCACCATGGGGATGGGCTTTGCCTGAGCCATCATCTGGGCAAGCTCGCCCTGCGAGGCCGGGAACGCCTTCTTCGTCACGATGTACGCGTAAATGTCTTTCGCGTCCGCGCTGCTGCTCAAGGGATAGCGCGTGTGTCCGCTCTCCTTGATCATTGCAAAAAGCTCGTCGGGCGACGCGTCTTTGGAAAAAAATTGTATACGCTCCTGCGGGATCATGGCGGTCGTAATCGCGGCATGACTGAGGCGCACCGTATTGACGATGATATTTTCTTGTTCCAGGTTAATGAACTTGCCGGACCGCGCGAGGGAGGCCAGCGTCACAAGGTCCGCGGTCGTGATCTGTTCGGATTCCCCGTGAGCCGTAACCCCTTTGAACATCGATTCACTTAACAAGATGACCGGCTGAAGCAGGCGCGTGGTGACTTCCAGGACCGGGCCGGCATAGGGGGCCAGTCGGTCGCGGAACGTCACCCCGATGACTTTGGGCAGGATCTCGGTTCCGAAAAGAATAACGACGGTGAAGAGGACAGAAAACACCCAAATACTGCCTTCCCCGTAGAGCTTAGCGAAGGCCCCGCCGGCAATCGTCGCGCCGCCCGTGTGGGCGACCGTGTTGAGAACGAGAATCGCCGTGATCGGCCGGGCAACGTTCTTTTTGAGCCGCCTCCACGATTCCGCGGCGCGCGGACAAACCGCCTGCAGGCGATTCAGGGTCAGGGGATTAAAACTCAACAGGATCGCCTCTGCCAGCGAGCAGAGGAACGAAACAGCAATCGCAACGGTCGAACTGACAATAAGAATGAATTTCATAGTTTAGTTTCTCTTTCTCCTCCGCCGGGCATCCCCCGGCCTGAAAAGCCGTGCAGCTTTTAGGATTGGCGCGCTGGCCCGGGTTCGCCGTCTGGGGCCGACTCGCGCTTTCTTGGCTTGGGCCGCCACGGCGTGCCCCCCCAATTCCGCAAACTTCCCCGCAGACCGCGCGTAACCTCAACGCGCGGTCTGGGCGCTATTTCTGGGCCTCGAGTTTCTCCAGGAACTTCTGGCCCAGTTCCCCCAGGATCTGGTCACGCAGCTTGATCTGCATTCTCTTCTGTTTGTCCTCCAGAAACCAGGTGGGCGTTAGCCCTTGAGCTTGGGTCTCCGTGTTCACCAGGAACACGACGCGGCCGTCTTCAGTATCAACCAGCGCCCCCGCGGCTTTCGCTTCCGCCTTGACCGTTTGGCTCGGGATGATGGCTCCGCCAATGATGGTGATGTCAAAAATAGTGAAGGACGAACCGATTGTTTCAATGTCGATGTTGCCGCCGAAGAGAAACACGTAGTCGGCGCCGAGTTCTTTCGCGAGCTTGCGCATCGCCGTGGTGCGCTTGGCGAACTTCACAGTCTCGGCCTCAATGTCCTCTTCGTTCCGCTGGTAGTAGCCGGTCTGTTCGGCTCCCAGCTGCGGGATATCAATGACTTCAGAGATGAGCGTGGGGCTGTGCTGCAGCAATGACGTGAATGACTTGGGAGGCGCCACCTCACCAATCTGGGCGACACCCAGTTTAATTGGCTTGGTGAACGTGCCCTGTGGGGATGACTCGGGTTGGTCATAGTAAAGTCCATACACAAGTTTCGTGTAGGTGGATGAACCGTACTCGCGCGGTGACAATCCGGTGGTGTAGCAGCCGGTCACGCCCATCAGCGTAAAAGCTGTCATTATGATGATCCATCTTCTCACGGCCTTCCTCCTCTCTTCATATCCGCCGTCCCATGGTCAGGGGAATGAAGTTGTTCTAGGTTTTTATTTAAATTCCGGGGACATGTTGAGCTGCCCCCGATTTAACGGACGGGTTAATTAAAGAACAACGGCTGCCTCA